>Ga0209624_10000011_pt1 | contig 217346 bp, 180 predicted proteins | sample JacPinW_OM2H0_O1_FD_188565 | JGI IMG/M metagenome (GOLD analysis project Ga0209624, IMG submission 188565) | Forest soil microbial communities from Algoma, Ontario, Canada - Jack Pine, Ontario site 1_JW_OM2H0_O1 (SPAdes) (version 2) | ecosystem: Environmental > Terrestrial > Soil > Boreal... | reverse complement strand
GTCACCGGGGGCGACTGCTCCACCAGCAGCCCGGCCGGCGCGAACTGCAACGGCAACACCTTCCCGGGAGTCTACGACGCGATGGGGCGGTATCTGTTCGCCACCATCACGGCGCAGTTCTAAGGCGGGCTTGATGAGTTGAAAACGGCGGGCCACGAGGCCCGCCGTTTTTTTCGCGCGCCGGAAGCTCGCTCCCGCCTCTTCACGCCCGACGCGCGGCCGGCGGTCGCAGCTTCAGCGCAGTCGGCGCGCGCGGTGAGTGCGTTTCGTGGGCGTCTCCAGCAGGAACGAGCCCAGGGCGGCACGGCGTATGCTGACCACGTCACCGACGGCGAGCAGCGGGTCCGCTTCATCGAGCTCCCACAATGACCCGCTTGCCAGCGTCACGGTCATCCGTCCGCTCGCGCTTGCGCCCGTTGCCACCACGCGATCATCGAGCGATTGCGTCACGGCCGGCGCGGTCGGATGCTCGGCCGTGTAGAGGCCGAAGGACTCCTTCGGTGGCGGCGCCGCTGCCGCGGTTGCCGTCGCAGCAGAGGCTGCGGCCGGCGCCGGCGCAGCAGGGGTTGCGGTTGTGGTGGTGGCCGGTACAGCGGCAGTGGCGGCAGCCGCCACGGCGGGTGCGGCGGGCGCCGCGGCGACGGGTGCAGCGTCGCTATGCGGCGCGTGCCCCGCGAGCTGGTCGTAGCAGCCGAGGCGCTCGGTCGGGTCGGTGAGGATCGCACAGGCGTGCAGCGAGCTCTGCGATACCGTGGCTGCCGGGTCCCCACCCGCAGCGATCACGGCGGTCGGCAGTCCGAGCGCGGCGAGCAGGACCATCGCGCGGTGCGGCTGGAGGGCTCCTCTGAGGGCTCCGGCTCCCAGCGACCTCACAGCGTGCCCTGCGTACTCGCACCGTAGTACGTGCCGACGACCTCGGTGGCCACCCGGATGAGGTCGCGCTCCGCCGCGCTCAGGTAAGGATTCCAGATGTCGAAGATCAACAGCGCCCGCGGCACCTCCGACAGATTCCAGGCCTCATGCTCGATCGTGTCATCGAACACCCATGCCTTGCCGGGCACCCATTCACGCGTCTCGCTGCCGACACGAAAGCCACAGCCCGGCGGCACGATGAGCGGCAGGTGAACGGTCAGGCGCGTGTTGGTGACGCCGGTGTGCGGCGGAATGCGGGTGCCGGCCTCCAGAATCGAGAAGAACGCCGTCGGGCCATGTGCCGCCACGTCGCACTGCGGCGCGCCCTTGAGCGCCGCAGTCGTGCGCGGACAGCGCGCCAGGTGCGCCGGCTGCGCGGCCGCCTGGTTCCACAGGAAGTACGCGCTCCAGCGGCGCGACTTGTTCAGCTCCTTCCACTGGTTGAGGGGCGTGCCCTGCGGGTAGGCCACGTAGGGTTCGAGTCCCTCGCGATCGGAAACGAGCACACTCATGAGCTCGGCACGAATCTCCTCGCTCGCTGCCTCGATCGCATCCAGCCAGGGGAAATCGCCACGCTCGAAGAACTCGACGGCAGGCATCTCCGGGAAATACATGAAGGTCGGCTGCGGGGTGAAGCGGGTGCGCCGGCCAGTCAGAAGATCGATGCAGCGATCGACGCGGCGGTACTGACCGCCACCGTGTTGCTCACGTATCGCGGCCAGGCGCTCTTCGATCGCGCCGGCGAGCGCGACATCGTCCTTCGCAATCACCTCCCGTGCGTGCTCGATCACCACGCCGACCCGCTCGGGCGGCGTCACCCCCGCGGGCAGCGTGGCCAGCGCGTTGCGATAGCTGCGGGCGGCGTTGCGGGGATCGCCGCTTTGCTCGAAGAGCCTGCCTTTCTGCAGCAGCGACGCCAGGTGCCGCGGCTCGAGCGCCAGTGCGCGCTCGATGGCCTCGAGTCCCTCCGGCAGAAGGCTGAGCGCGTGCAGGCTCTCGGCGAGGTTCGACCACAGGTCCGGATGACCGGCGTCGGCCCGGGTCGCCCGCTGGAACAGCTCGCGCGCGCGGGCGGCGTCTCCCCGCTGCATCATCCGCAGGCCCAGCTCGTTCAGCACCACCGGATGTGCGGGTGCCAGCTGCGCCACGCGTGCCAGCAGCTGATCCGCCTCGCCGGTGCGACCGGCGGCGCCCGCGGCCTTGGACGCCTGGATCAGCCGCAGCACCGTGGCATCGTCCGGGGCCGGGGTGCCGGCCGTGGCATTGACGTCGCTCAAGAGCTTCCCCTATGGTTTCGCACTTTGCGCGACCGATTCTAGCGCGGCCCCGTGAGGCCTGGAGTGCGCTTTGACGCCGGCAGGGGAAGTGGAATTTGAGCTGATCCGCGTCGCCTCACTGTTGGAGAGCGACCCGGCTGCCGCCGTCCGCGAGGCAGTGAACATCGTACGCACTCATCCGGGGCATCCGGCGGCGCTGCTGCTGCTCGCCAGCGCACACCGTGCATGTGGGGACACGCAGGCGGCGATCGCAGATTTCAACGCGCTGGCCGCGACACAACCCGGCTCCGCGGTGATCCGGCTCGAGCTGGGGCGCGCGCTGCACGCCCAGGGACGGGATGCCGAGGCGCTGAGCGTGCTGGAGCAGGCGGTGCAGCTGGCACCGGATCTTGCCGAAGCCTGGCGCGAGCTGTCGCTGCTGCACGGCGCACGCGGCGAGACGCTCGCGTGCGATGCGGCCTACGCACGCTTCGACGAGCTGGCGCCCGAGAACGCCCGTCTGGGCGAGGCCGCGACTGCGCTCGCTAACGAAAGACTCGACGCCGCGGAAGCGTTGTTGCGGCGCGCGCTCGAGCGCTCGCCGCACGACGTCGCCGCACTGCGCCTGCTCGCCGAGGTGGCGGCCGCGCGTGAGGATTTTCCGCAAGCCGAGCGGCTGCTCGGGGAGTGCCTGCGCCTTGCGCCCGGGTACAGCCGCGCACGCCTGGATCTCGTGCTGGTGCTGCAACGGCAGATGAAGGGCGAGCCGATGCTGCCGCTGCTCGAGCGGCTGCTGCAATTCACCCCCGACGATCTGCGCTATCGCGTGCTGCAAGCCGCGGCGTACCGCCTGCTGGGACAGGTCGAGCGCGCCATCGAGATACTGCGAGCGCTGGTCGGCGGATTTTCCGGCAACGAGCTGGTGTGGCTGCAATACGGTCACGCGCTACGCTCCGCGGGCCGGCAGGACGAGGCCATCGAGGCCTACCGCACCGGTATCGAGCTCAAGCCTGGATCCGGCGCTGCCTGGTTCGGGCTCGCTGAGCTCAAGACCTTTCAGTTCACCGCCGGCGACATCGCCGCGATGCAGACCCAGCTGGCCCGGGAAGAGCTGCGCCACGACGAGCGCGTCTACCTCGAGTTCTCTCTCGGCAAGGCGCTGGAGGATGCGGGCGACTTCGCCGGCTCGTTCGCGCACTACGCTCGCGGCAACGAGCTGCGGCGCGCGGTGATCCGCTATGATCGCGGCGCCATCGGTCGCCTGGTGCAGCGCACCCGCTCGCTCTTTACGCGGGAATTCTTCGCCGCGCGCGCCGGCAGTGGCGCATCGGCAGCGGACCCCATTTTCATCGTCGGCCTGCCGCGCGCCGGCTCGACGCTGCTCGAGCAGATCCTCGCCAGTCATTCGCAGGTGGAAGGCACCCGCGAGCTGACCGACGTGCTCGGATTTGCCCTGGAGCTCGGCGAGCGCGAGAAAGAGGAACCGGGCAGAACCCCTGCCTATCCGCAGTCGATCGCGCGACTGACGCGAGCGGAAGCCGCCGCGCTCGGCGAGCGCTACCTTGCGCAGACGCGGCCGCACCGGCTGCTCGGTCGGCCGCGCTTCATCGACAAGATGGGCAGCAACTTCCTCTACGTGGGGCTCATCCACCTGATACTGCCGAATGCGCGCATCATCGATGCGCGGCGCTCCGCACTCGGGTGCTGCTTTGCCAACTTCAAGCAGCATTTCCCGATGGGTCTGTGGTTCACCTACGATCTGGAGGATCTCGGTCGCTACTACCGCGAGTACGTGAGTCTCATGGCGCACTTTGACGCGGTGCTGCCCGGACGCGTCCACCGCATCTGCTACGAGGACCTGGTCGTGGATCTCGAGGGCGAGGTGCGCCGGCTGCTCGATTACCTTGAGCTGCCCTTCGAGGAGCAATGCCTGCGCTTTCACGAGACGCGCCGCGTCGTGCAGACCGTGAGCTCGGAGCAGGTGCGCCAGCCCCTGTACACGCAAGGCATCGAGCAATGGCGCAACTTCGAGTCGTGGCTTACACCCCTCAAGGAGGCGCTGGGTGAGCTCGCGCAGCCGCCGCGGCAGGAGGACTAGCCGCCGTCGACGCCGACACTCAGCAGCGGCCGCAGCGGCGCCACATGCTTCTCATAGTTGCGCCAACGGCCGACCGAGCCGGCACTGAGCCGCTGACGGACCTGCCAGCGGCTGGCAGTGATGACCACGCGCTCGGTGCGGTGAAAATCCAGACACCGTGCACTCCACGGTAACCCGATGAACTCAAGCATCCGCCGCGTCCAGTACTCCTGGTCCTCGATCAGCGCCTCATAAGGAATCTCCAGCAGCGCCGTCCGCGGCAACACCTTGCGCCAGTGATTGGTGATGCGAACGTACTCGCGATAGTAGTGCACCAGGTCGTCGAGATCGCAGGCGTACGGGTGCAGACGGAAGAAATTCTGAAAGTAGATCGACAGGCAGGTATCGAGCGGATGGCGCTGCACGTGCAGAATCCGGGCGCGCGGGAACACGGCGTGGATCAGGCCGGCGTAGAGGAAATTGGCGGGCATCTTGTCGACCACCCGCAGCACCGGGCCGGACAGCGCGCTGACCCGCGCGAGATATTCGCGCGCTATGCGCGTCACGGCGCTCTGCACCTCCTCGCTGCTGGATCCTGCGGCGGCGAACGCTGCGCATGCGCTGTCCCAGAACCCGACCTCCCCGGCGCCGAATGCGTCGGGATGCGAGGCGAGGATCTGCTCAATCAGCGAGGTTCCCGAGCGCGGCATGCCGAGGACGAACACCGGGAGCTCGGCGGCCGATGCGCTGGGGTGCGCGGCACGCGCGAATGTGCTGTCGCAGCGGCTGATCATCTGATCGACATGCTCAGTCATCTTCGCGCGGTCGTAGCTTGATTCGTATCGTTTGCTGAGCTCGTTTGCCCGTCGATAGTGCTCGAACGCTGCGTCGTATTGCCGCACGTCGTCATGGTACTTGCCGAGCGCGAAACGCAGGCCGATCTCGTGTTGCAGCGGCAGGCTCCGGGCGAGCAACGCCTCGACGCCCTGCAGCCAGGTGCTGTCTTCTCGTGTCATCCTGCGGTGCGCGGCAATGCTGCAATACACAGGAGCAAACTCCCCATCGAGCGCCAGCGCCCGCTGGAACAGCTGCTGCGCCTGTGCGAACTCCCCGCGGTCGGCGTGCAGGTCACCGAGGAGGGACAACGCGGCGACGTGGTTCTGGTCCGCGGCCAGCACCGCGCGGCAAGCGGCTTCAGCCTCGATGAACTGACCCTGCAGGCGCAGCGCCGTCGCGAGCCCCAGCCGGGCCAGCAGATGATCCGGTTGCAACGCGACGGCGCGACGCAAGCAGCCCACCGACTCCGCCACCTGTCCGAGCTGCTGCAGCGCGTGGCCGAGGTAATAGTGACCGTCGGCGCGCTGCGCGGCGAGTTCGACGGCCCTGCGCAGCAGCGGCACCGCCGCGTCATGCTCACCAAGCTCCCCCAGCCCGTTGCCGAGATTGCTCAGCGCCTCCACGAAGCGCGGGTTCAGTGCCACGGCTTGCCGGAAGCTCGCCACCGCTTGTGCGCCTCGTCCGAGCGCCGCGAGCGCCAGCCCCAGGTTGTTGTGCGCGATGCTGAGGCCCGGCGCGAGGGCGATCGCCCGCTCGCTGCAGGCAATTGCCTCCGGCAGCTGCCGGAGCCGGCGCAGAGCATTGCTCAGGTTGCAGTGTGTTTCCGCATCGTCGGGACTGATGGCGAGCGCCTGACGGTAGCAACCGGCGGCCGCTGCGCACTCGCCCAGCTCCTGAAGCGCGTTGCCCAGGTTGTTGTGCGCCTCGGATGAACGCGGGTCGATCTCGATCGCCCGCTGGAACAGTGCCAGCGACTCACGCGCCCGTCCGCCGGTGCACAGGGCGTTGCCGGCAGCGATGAGCAGCTGCGCGTCATCCGGCAGCAGCTCTGCTGCCCGGCGCAGCGCCGGCAGCGCGTCCTTGCCCTGCCGCATGAGGGCGACGCTCAGGATTTTCCACAGCCTCCCGGAATCCGGAGAGCCCTGCAGAAGCAGTTGCGCGTGGTGTTCGGCCTCAGCCGGACGATCCTGCTCTATCAGAACGACCAGCGCACCTATATCCAGCGGGCGCGCTGACTCCACTGCCGCGGTCGCGCCCAGCGCTCCGCAACAGTGCTTGTATCTCCTGCCGCTGCCGCAGGGGCACGGACCGTTGCGACCCGGTCGCATGTCCGCCGTTCTACTGCAGCACCGCCGCGGCGAGCGCATGGCGCTGCGCCGCCGCCTGCAGCCAATCCATGCCACGGCGGATCTCCACCGCATGCTCGCGATCGGCGGACGCGAGCAGCCCGCGCCGCAGCGCGCCGTCGTAGGGGTGCTCGGGAGCCTTGGAGTATTGCTGCATCAGCGGGCCGCCGACGAGGGTCTCGAGCTGCGCGTCACTGGGCTGCACGCCGAGGCGCTGGAAGATGTCCCGCAGGCCGCTCACCGGCTCGCGCAGCCAGGCGTCGAAATCCACCCACAGCACCTGCGCGGCATGGTGCTGCGCCGCCTGGCGCAGCGTCGTCATTTCACACAGCCAGCTCATCGCGATGCACTCGCCCTCGGAAGCAGGGTCCGGCCGCGCCGCACCCTCGCCCAGGCGCCGCAGCAGACGCTGCAGTCGCGCCGCACCGAGCTGGCGGCTCTCGCGGCGCGAGTTGGGACCGGCGAATATCCCCTGCAGATAGGCGAGCGGCTGCACGTGCATGAAGACCGCCGACGCCTGCCGGCTGGCGGCGAGGATCGGCTCGGCCAACTCGCTGACGAAGCTCGTGGCCTTGACCACCGCGCGCTGCGCGGGCTGCCAGGTGCGCGCCAGCAGCGCGAGCGCGACATCGAGCCGCAGCGCGGCAGCGGCGCCAGGTACGGCAAGCGCGCGCAGCAGCGCCGGCTCGCGCAGCGCGAACAGTTGCGGATGCGCGCCGACGAGGCGCGAGACCAGCGTCGAACCGACGTGGCCGGTGTGAAAAATATAGTGCGCGCGCGCTACCAGCCGCGCCGCGGCGCTCTGCAGCAGCGCCGGCGCGCATGAGTGCTGCGGGTAGCCGCACGAGCACAGGCGCTGGTCGAGAAAGCTCGCCGCGCGATACGCCGCCTCGTCGAGCTTCACCAGGCTCACGGCGCCGCCGTGCATTTCGAGCGGCAGCCACGCTGGGGATTGGACCAGCTCGTCCTCGCCCAGCGTCATGTCTTAAGGCGCGGGACTGCGGCCGCAGGCGCGCGTCCAGTCCTGCGGCCGGGCACCGGGGTTGTGCCAGCCGCACGGTCCGTGGATCAGGCTCTCCGCCTGCGGGGGTCCCCAGCTTGCCTTGAGATATTGCAGCGGCGGCGCCGTCGCGTTGAGCACCGGGTCGACGACCGCCCAGGCCGCCTCGACCTCGTCCTCGCGCGCGAAGTGCGAGGTATCGCCGATAAGCGCAGCGCTGATCAGCACTTCGTAGGCATCCATGTCGTCGCCCTGGTTCTCGGCGGCGTACAGCTCGACGTTGTGCCCGATCATCACCGGCCCGGGCTTCTTGGTGTGCGCACCGAGTGCGATCGCCACGTCGGGACCGACGCGAAAGCGCAGATAGTTCGGCTGCTCGGGCGCCATGGCGCCGAACACGTTCACCGGCGGCGGCCGCAGCTCCACCACCACTTCGGTGGCGGTCACCGGCAGGCATTTGCCGGCGCGCAGGTAGAACGGCACCCCGCTCCAGCGCCACGAGTCGATGTGCAGCACCAGTGCCGCGTAGGTCTCCACGTTCGAATCGGCGGCCACGCCCGCTTCCTGGCGGTAACCGTTGAACTGCCCGCGCACCAGCTCCGCCGCGATCACCGGCCGCACCGCGCGCAGCAGCTTCACCTTCTCGTCGCGCAGCGCTTCCCCCTCGGTGATGAGCGGCGGCTCCATGGTGAGCAGCGCCACGATCTGCATGAGGTGGTTCTGGATCACGTCGCGGATGGCGCCGGTTTCCTCGTAGAAGCGGCCGCGCCCGGCAAGCCCGATCGCCTCCGCCATGGTGATCTGCACGCCGGCGACGAAATTGCGGTTCCACACCGGCTCGAGAAAGGAATTGGCGAAGCGGAAGTACAGCAGGTTCTGCACCGCTTCCTTGCCGAGGTAGTGATCGATGCGAAAGATGCTCGACTCCGGGAAATGCGCGTGCAGCATCTGGTTCAGGGCGCGCGCCGAGGCCAGGTCGTGTCCGAAGGGCTTCTCCACCACGATGCGTGCGCCGGCGGCGCTCTTGGAGTCGCTCAGGTGCCCGATCACGACCGGGAACATGCTCGGCGGGACGGCGAGGTAGTGCAGCGGTCGCTGCGCGTCCCCGAGCGCCTTGCGCAGCGCATCGAAAGTGCCGCGGTTATTGTAGTCGCCGTCGACGTAGCGCAGCAGGCCGATCAGGCGTTGCGCGACGGATTGGTCCGCCTCGGGCACGAACTTCTCGATACTGTCGCGCACCCGCTTCGCCAGCCACGACACGTCGCACCCCTGGCGCGCGACACCGACCACCGGGATGGTGAGCAGGCCGCGACGCACCAGGTGATACAGCGCCGGGTAGATCTTGCGGTAGCACAGATCCCCGGTGGCCCCGAACAGTACCAGCGCATCGCAGTCACGGCGTTCCATGCATGCCTCCGCTGCCTCCGGCAGCCGCACGCGCCTTCACGGCGTACGCTCGAGGTGCCCGCCGAACCCGAGCCGCATGGCCGAGAGCACCTTGTTCGCGAATTCGCCGCGGCCGCGCGACTCGAAGCGCGCATACAGCGCCGCGGACAGTACCGGTGCCGGTACCCCGACATCGATCGCCGCCTCCACCGTCCAGCGCCCCTCGCCGGAATCGGACACGTGGCCGGCGAAGCTGGCGAGCGCGGGGTCGCGCGCCAGCGCGGCGGCGGTCAGATCGAGCAGCCGCGAGGCAATGATGCTGCCGTGGCGCCAGACCTCGGCAATCGCGGCGACATTGAGCTGGTACTGGTAGAAGCGCGGGTCGGACAGTGGTGCGGTCTCGGCGTCCGCCGCCACGGCAGTGAGGCCGGCGTCCGCATGCGCGAGCAAATTGAGCCCTTCGGCGTAGGCCGCCATCAGGCCGTACTCGATGCCGTTGTGGACCATCTTGACGAAATGCCCCGCGCCGCAGGGTCCGCAGTGCAGATAGCCCATGGCCGCCGCCGCGCCGGTCGCGGCAGCGCCGCCGGCGCCGCTCGCCTTGCCCTGCGCGCCGCTCGCTGCCGGCTGGGCCGCGGGCATCCTGCCGCCGGGCGCGAGTGTCGCGAGCACCGGCTCGAGCAGCGCGACCGCCGCGGGCTCGCCGCCGATCATGAGGCAATAGCCCTGCTCGAAGCCGAGCACGCCGCCGCTCGTGCCGACATCGACATAACGGATGCCGTGCTTGTCGAGCTCGGCGGCGCGGCGGATGTCGTCGCGATAATTGGAGTTGCCGCCATCGATGAGCACGTCGCCTGCGGCGAGCGCCGGCCGCAGCTCGCCGATCACTGAATCCACGACCGCCGCGGGCACCATCATCCACACCGCGCGCGGCGGCTCGAGCGCACGCACCAGCTCCACAGGTGTCGCGGCCGCGTGCACCCGAGGGCCGACGACCGCCTTCACCGCCTCCTCCGTGCGGTTGTAGACCACGCACTCGTGACCGCCCTGCGCCAGGCGGCGCACCATGTTCGCGCCCATGCGCCCGAGCCCGATCATCCCAATCCGCATGACAGCCACTCCTTCCGTTAGCGGCGCAGCCGGCAAGAGGCACGCCTCCTGCCGGCGGCAACCAAGCCCATGTCCGCTTCAAATCGCTTCCTACGATTTCGTCCAATCAAATCAGTTGGGTACGCGCCGGATCTGGGCACCCAGCTGTGCGAGCTTCTCCTCGATCGCCTCGTAGCCGCGATCGATATGATAAATGCGTTCGACCTCGGTGCGTCCCTCGGCAACGAGTCCCGCGAGCACCAGGCTCGCCGAGGCGCGCAGATCGGTCGCCATCACCGGCGCGGCGGTCAGCTTGGCCACGCCATGAATGATCGCGGTGTTGCCCTCGAGGCGGATCTCCGCGCCCATGCGTCGCATCTCCAGCATGTGCATGAAGCGATTCTCGAAGATCGTCTCGGTGATGGTGCCGACGCCGGCGGCGACGGTGTTGAGGGCGGCGAACTGCGCCTGCATGTCGGTCGGGAACGCCGGGTACGGCGCGGTGCGCACGTCGACCGCCTTGAGGGTGCGACCGCGCATGTCCACCTCGACCCAGTTGTCGCCCACACCGATGCGCGCGCCGGCCTCCTCGAGCTTGGCGAGCACCGCGTCGAGGTGCTCCGGGCGGGTGTGCTTGATGCGCACGTGCCCGCGGGTGATGGCGCCGGCGACCAGGTAGGTGCCGCTCTCGATGCGATCGGGCAGCACTTCGTAGTGGGTGCCGTGCAGCTCGCGCACCCCGTTGATCACGATCTTGTCGCCGCCCGCGCCCTGGATGTTCGCGCCCATCGCAATGAGGAAGTTGGCGAGATCGACCACCTCCGGCTCGCGGGCCGCGTTCTCGATGACCGTCTCGCCGTCGGCGAGCGTCGCCGCCATCATCAGGTTCTCGGTGCCGGTGACAGTCACGGTATCGAGCACCAGCCGCGCGCCCTTCAGGCGCCCCGCCCGTGCGCGGATGTAACCGCCCTCGATGGTAATGTCCGCGCCCATCGCCTGCAGGCCGGCGACGTGGATATTGACCGGCCGCGCGCCGATCGCGCACCCGCCCGGCAACGAGACGTCGGCGTGCCCGTAGCGCGCCACCAGCGGCCCCAGCACCAGGATGGAGGCGCGCATGGTCTTGACCAGCTCGTAAGGGGCGAAGCACTCACGCAGCGTCGAGCCGTCCACCTCGATGCGCATGCGCTCGTCGATGGTGACGGTGGCGCCCATGCGGCCGAGCAGCTCGACGGTGGTGGTGACGTCCTTGAGGTGAGGGACGTTCGCCACCACCACCGGGTCGCGCGCCAGCAGCGCCCCGGCGAGGATCGGCAGCGTCGCGTTCTTGGCCCCGGAGATGCGCACCTCGCCTTCCAGCGCCACACCGCCCTGGATCTGCAACTTGTCCATGCTAATCGCGCCCCGATTCTTCGGGCGTCAGCGCCTCGATCGACAGCGCGTGGATCTCCCGGCCCATGAGCTCGCCGAGCGTGCGGTAGACGAGCTGGTGGCGCGCCAGGCTGCGCAACGGCGCGAACTCGCGCGCGATGATGCGCGCACTGAAGTGCGTACCGTCCTCCGACTGGACCTGCACGTGCGCTCCGGGCAGGCCGGCGCGGATGAGGCGCGCAACTTCTTCAGGGTTCATGGCGTCAAGTTTACATGCCTCCCGCGGCAGGTGCGGGCGCGCGGGGCGCGCGCACGCCTATAATGACACGCATGGATCTGACACCGGCCGCCCCGGCCGCCCAAGCGTCGGCCGGCGACGAACAGCTGCTGGCCTCCGCACGGCGTGCGCTGGGGGTGGAAGCCCGCGCCGTCGAAGCGCTCACGCCGAAGCTTGACGGCGCGTTCGTGCAGGCGTGCCGCATCTGCCTGCAGTGCCGCGGCCGCGTGGTCGTGACCGGCATGGGCAAGTCGGGCCACATTGCCGGCAAGATTGCCGCCACGCTCGCCAGCACCGGCACGCCCGCCTTCTTCCTGCACCCGGCGGAAGCCGGCCATGGCGACCTCGGCATGATCACGCGCGCGGACGCAGTGCTGGCCCTGTCCAACTCCGGCGAGACGCCCGAGCTGGTGCTGCTGCTGCCGCACCTGGCGCGCCTCGCCGTACCGCTGGTCGTCATGACCGGCAAGCCCGACTCCACGCTGGCGCGTGCGGCGGACGTGGCGCTCGACGTCGCCGTTGCCGAGGAAGCGTGCCCGCTCAACCTCGCCCCCACCGCCAGCACCACGGCCACGCTCGCCATGGGCGATGCGCTGGCGGTCGCGGTGCTGGAGGCGCGTGGCTTCACGCGCGCGGATTTCGCCCGCTCGCATCCCGGCGGCGCCTTGGGGCGCAGGTTGTTGCTGCACGTCGAGGACCTGATGCGCAGCGGCGCGGCGGTGCCGCGCGTCGCGCCGGATGCGCCGCTGAGCGCCGGCCTGCTGGAGATGTCGCGCAAGGGGCTGGGGATGACGGTGGTGGTCGACGCCGGCGAGCGCATCCTCGGGGTGTTCACCGACGGCGACCTGCGGCGCGCCCTCGACCGGCAGATCGACGTGCACACCACGGTGATGAGCGCCGTGATGACCTCGCAGCCGCGCACCATCGGACCGCGCGAGCTCGCGGCCGAGGCCGTGCATCTGATGGAAGTGCATCGCATCACCGCGCTGCCGGTCGCCGACGCCGCCGGACGGCTGGTGGGCGCGCTCAACGTGCACGATCTCATGCGCGCGGGCGTAGTGTGAGCGCGTACATGCCACCGCGAATACGGCTGCTGGTGCTCGACTGCGACGGCGTGCTCACCGACGGGCGGCTGTACATCGGGCCGCGCGGCGAGGCGTTCAAGGTCTTCGACGTACGCGACGGCTACGGGATCGTGCAGCTGCAGCGTGCCGGCATCATCGTGGCAGTGATTTCGAAACGGCGCTCGCCGATGCTGGTGGTGCGCTGCCGCGAGCTGGGGGTACGCCACGTGCACCAGGGGGTCGCCGACAAGCTGGGGGTGTTCGCGCGGCTGTGCGGACGGCTGCGCCTGACGCCGGCGGCGTGCGCGTGCGTCGGCGACGACCTGCCGGATCTGCCGCTGATGCGCGCCGCGGCCCTGTCGTTCGCGGTCGCGGACGCGCACCGCGAGGTGCGCCGCGCCGCGGATATCGTCACGCGCCAGGGCGGCGGACGCGGCGCGGTGCGCGAGGTGTGCGACCGCCTGCTGGCGCGCAACGCGCGCCGGAGGCCGTCACGATGATGCAGCGCTTCGTGTCGCTGGTGGCGCTGCTCGCGTTGATCGTCGGTCTGGTGGTGCTCACCGCTCCGCAGCGCGAAGCGGCCGCGCCGCCTGCGAGCGGCGCACCCTTGCACGCTCCGGGCTACTCCGCGCTGCAGGCGCGCCTGGTGCAGACCGGCGCCGACGGTCGCCCGCTGTACACGCTCGATGCGGCCAGCATCCAGCAGCAACCCGACAGCGGTATCATCGACCTGCAGCAGGTGCAGCTCGGCTTCCACGACACGAGCGGCGATAAGTGGACGGCGCGCGCCGTACACGGCACCGTGGCGCAGGACAGCCGTGTGGTGCAACTCGACGGCAACGTACGGGTCGCGGGTGTCCTGCCCGGCAGCGGCGAGACCGCGCAGATCGACACCCAGCATCTGAGCTTCGACACCAACGCGCAGATCGTGACGACGCAGGACCCGGTCACCATCCTCATGTCCGGCCGTCAGCTCCAGTCGCAGGGCCTGGTTGCGAGCTTGAAGGAGCGTCACGTGCAGTTAGAATCGGCCGTGCATGGCTCCTTCGTGCCGTAAAGCGTGGCGCTGGCTGGCGTGGGCGCTGGCTGGCGCGGCGGCCGCCGCGCCGCCGGCGCCACCGGCGCAGGCGCCTGCGCCAGCCCTGCTGAGCGCATCGGGCGATAAGCCCATCACCGTGGATGCGGCCTCCTCCGAGGTGGATTACCGCACCAACACCGTGGAGTTCACCCAGGTGGTGATCACCCAGGGGGACCTGCGGGTGCAGGCCGACCACGCGCACGCCACCGGGCTGAACTTCGCCAACAGCCGCTGGACCTTCGATGGGCACGTGCGCATCGACGCGGAGCAGCGCGGCGACCTCACCTCCGACCAGGCGGTGGTCGAGTTTCACGACAACCACATGGCGCGCGCCATCATCACCGGCAAGCCCGCCGAGTTCGAGCAGAAGCGCGCCGATGCACAGCAACCGGCACATGGACACGCCGACCAGATCGTCTACGACGTGGGCGACGGCACCGTGCGGCTGACCGACGACGCCTGGCTGTCGGACGGACAGAACGAGATCTCAGGCCCGCTGATCACCTACAACATCCGCACGCAGCGCGTGCAGGCGGCGACCGCGCCGGGCACCAGTCAGCGCGTGCACATCACCATCACGCCGCACGGCCTCACCCCGGGCGCGAAGAGTGAGGCTGCGCCGAAGCCCCAGCCGCAGCCCCAACCATGAGCGCACTGAAAGCTACCGGCCTCGCCAAGAGCTACAAGTCCCGTCAGGTGGTGCGCAATCTGTCGCTCGAGCTCGACAGCGGCGAGGTCGTGGGCCTGCTCGGACCGAACGGCGCCGGCAAGACGACGGCCTTCTACATGATCGTCGGGCTCGTGCCGTGCGATGCCGGCCGCATTTTCCTCGGAGACGTGGACGTGACGCTGCTGCCGATGCACCGCCGCGCGCAGCTCGGCCTCGGCTATCTCCCCCAGGAAGCCTCGGTGTTCCGCAAGCTCTCGGTCGAGGACAACGTGATGGCGATCCTCGAGACGCGCGACATGGAGCGCGCGGCGCGCGAGGAGCGCCTCGAGCAGCTGCTCGAGGAGCTGCGCATCGGCCACGTACGCCGCAGCCTGGGTGTGGCGCTCTCGGGCGGCGAGCGCCGGCGCGTCGAGATCGCGCGGGCGCTGGCCGCGGAGCCGCGCTTCATGCTGCTCGACGAGCCCTTCGCTGGCGTCGATCCGCTCTCGGTGCTCGACATCCAGCGCATCATCCGCGAGCTCACGCACCGCGGCATCGGCGTGCTGATCACTGACCATAATGTGCGCGAGACGCTCGGGGTCTGCGCGCGCGCCTATATCGTCAATCAGGGTACGGTGATCGCCGCTGGGAGTGCGGAAGAAGTCCTTGCCAACCCCCAAGTCCGTGAGGTGTACTTGGGCGACTCGTTCCGGCTTTGAAGCCCTGCGGGTAGTTGAGAGTCCAATACCTTCTCTTTCAATTGATTACGCAAGAAATCCGGAAGCGTCGCCACCGCACCAAGCGCTGCAACCCATGCTGAAACCCTCCCTGCAGCTGAAGCTGGGGCAACAGCTGACCATGACCCCGCAGCTGCAGCAGGCCATCCGGCTCCTGCAGCTGCCCGCCCTGGAGCTGCAGGCACACATCCGCGAGCTCCTCGAAACGAACGTGATGCTCGAGCCGCTCGATGAAGCCGAGGCGACCGGCACCTTCGAGACCGTGGTGACGGCCGCCGAGCAACCCAAGCCCCCCGAGCGCACCGCGGAGAACAGCGTCGAGGTGCTCGACGAGGGCTGGGGCGATCACAACGTCGGGCCCGCCGAGACGCCCTGGAGCTCCGACGACGACGAGCGCCAGCAGGACTATGCCGACGCCAGCGGGCAGTCGCTGCAGGATCACCTGCTGTGGCAGCTGGAGCTCGCCAGCCTCAGCTACCGCGAGCTGGCCATCGCGCGCGCCATCGTCGACTCCGTGAGCGACGATGGCTACCTCACCGAGTCGCTCGAGGAGATCTGCCAGACGCTGCGCCCGGAGCTCGAATGCTCGGCGGAGGAAGTCGCGGCGGTGCTGGCCGGCGTGCAGGCACTCGATCCGCCCGGCGTCGCGGCGCGCTCGGTCGGCGAATGCATCGAGCTGCAGCTGCGGCAGCTCGAGCCGACCACGCCCGGCTACGCGCTGGCGCTCGAGATCGCCCGTCACCACCTGGCACTGGTCGCCGGGCGCGAGCTGTCGCTGCTGCGCCGCGAGCTGCGCGCCACCGAAGACGAGATCGCCGCGGCACTCAGCCTGGTGCGGGCCTGCCACCCGCGCCCGGGCGCCACCGTGAGCTGCGGCAGCGCGGAATACGTGGTGCCGGACGTGTTCGTGCGCCGCACCGAGCAGGGCTGGGGTGTGGAGATCAACCCCGCGACGCTGCCGCGCGTGCGCCTCAATCAAAGCTATGCCAGCCTCATCGGCCGTAACGCCAGCCACGCCACCATGCGCGCGCAGCTGCAGGAGGCGCGTTGGCTGCTGAAGAGCCTCGAGATCCGCCACGAGACGCTCATGAAGGTGGCGCGCTCGATCGTCGAGCGCCAGACGGCGTTCCTCGAGCACGGCGACGAGCACATGCGGCCGATGATCCTCAAAGACATCGCCGAGGCGGTGACGATGCACGAGTCGACGATCTCGCGCGTCACATCCGGCAAGTACATGCATACCCCGCGCGGAGTGTTCGAGCTGCGCTACTTCTTCTCCAGCCAGGTCGAGGGCGCCGACGGCTCCGGCACCTCCTCCACCGCGATCCGCGCCAAGATCAGGAAGCTCGTCAAGGACGAGGACCCGCACGATCCGCTCAGCGACGGCCGCATTGCGGAACTGCTCTCGGCCGAGGGCATCCCGGTGGCGCGCCGCACGGTGGCCAAGTACCGCGAGGCGATGGGCATTGCGGCCTCGAACGAGCGCCGCCGCGCCGGATCCGGACAGACATGAACGCCATAGTGAAACAGCGAACAAGGAGACCGCTCATGCAGCTTAACGTCACCGGTCACCACGTCGAGGTCACTCCCGCGCTGCGGGGTTACGTGGAAAAGAAGCTCGAGCGCATCGGCCGGCATTTCGAGCAGGTCATCGACGTGCACTGCGTGCTGACGGTGGAGAAGCTGCGTCAGAAAGCCGAGGCGACCCTGCACCTGAGCGGTTGCGCCATCCACGCCAACGCGACCGAGGCGGACATGTACGCCGCCATCGACCTGCTGGTCGACAAGCTCGATCGCTGCATCAGGAAGCACAAGGAAAAGCGCGGCGACCACCATGCCGCCGAGGCACGTGCACTGCGCCTGTGAGGCGTGAGCTGCGCACTACCCCTTGCAGCGTCAGCGTCGCCGGATAGTATTGTCCCGTGCGCATCATCATCCTCAGCGGGCTGTCCGGCTCCGGCAAGAGCGTGGCGCTGCACATGCTCGAGGACCTGGGGTTCTACTGCATCGACAACATCCCGGCCGCGCTGCTCAAGCCGTTCATCTCCTACACCGTGCGCAGTGCCGAGACCACCTACGAGCTCACGGCGATCGGCCTGGATGCACGTAATACGCCCGCCGAGGTAGCGAGCGTTCCACAGCTGATCGACGAGCTCAGGCGCAGCGGCCTGCAGTGCGAGGTGGTGTTCCTGGTCGCGGCCGAGGACGAGCTGCTGCGGCGCTTCGCCGAAACGCGCCGCAAGCACCCGATGAGCGGCGGCGAGGTGGGACTGCGCGAGGCGATGGCGCTCGAGCGCGCGCTGCTCGAGCCGATCGCCTCGGTGGCCGACCTGCTGATCGACACCTCGCGCCTGTCGGTGCACGCACTGCGCGACATCATCCATAAGCGCGTCGAGCAGCGCAGCGCCGGCCGGCTGTCGCTCACCTTCGAGTCGTTCGGCTTCAAGCGCGGCATTCCCGCCGACGCCGACTTCGTGTTCGATGCGCGCGCCATACCGAATCCGTACTGGGAGCCGGGGCTGCGCAACCTCACCGGGCGCGACGCCGAGGTGGTGCGCTTTCTCGAGACACAAACCAACGTGGCGACGCTGATCGCGGACATCGCACGTTTCGTGCGCGGGCGTGTGCCGGAATACCAGGCGAGCAACCGCGGTTACCTCACGGTCGCGGTCGGCTGCACCGGCGGGCAGCATCGCTCGGTGTACATCGTCGATCGGCTGGCGGAGATTTTCGCCGCCGAGTTCGGCAACGTCACCGCGCGTCACAGCGGCCTTCCCGGCGCCAAGCTGTTTCACCCGCGCGGGCGCGCGGCCGAGCCCGCGGCTGTCGGCTAGGCGCGCGGCGCCTCAGGTAGCCTGCGCCACTCCCGCCGCCGTCATCACCTGCGGCAGCTTCTCCCCGCTCATGAAGGCGGTGAGCGCCACGCGTGCCTCCATGGCGTCGTTATAGCCGAGCTCGATGAGGGCGCGCGTGTAGCCCGCCTCGAAGGTGAGATAGCTTGCCAGCTGGTAGCCGGAAGCGTCGCGGCCGCCGATCACCCGCAACAGCGCCCGCAGTCCCGGCGGCAGCTCGGCGGCATGGCGCGCCACGATCTCGCGCGGGTCGACGCTCGGGGCGAGCATCAGCGTCTCGACGAGACGCTCGCCGCGCGCCGCCTGCGGCGCACTCTGTACCAGCGTGTTGATGCGCGCCAGCTGCTCGAGGTCGCCATAGATCTGGTCGGTGAACAGCGTGTCGAGCATGTAACCGAAGATCGCCCCCGGCGTCGGCATACTGGGCGTGAGGCGGTTGACCGCCACCCCGGCGGCGCGCCGGGCGCGCACGCCGATGATCAGCAGCCGATCGGCTCCGAGGTGAATCGCCGGGCTGAGGGGATGCAGCTGGCGCATGGCGCCATCACCGAAATAGTCTTCGCCGATACGGATCGGCGGGAACAGCAGCGGGATGGCGACGCTCGCCATCAGGTGGTCGAGGCTGAATTCCGTGCGGCAGCCGAGCCGCTGCACGCGCGACCAGTCGCGGATGGCGTCGACGCCGTCGTAGAACGCCACCGACTGGCCGCTGTGGTAACTGGTCGAGCACAGCGCGAAGGCGTGCAGGTGTCCGCGCGCGATGCTGCGGCGGACGCCGCTGCAGTCGACGTGCACCGCCAGCAGCTCGCGCAGCGGCGTGTTGTCGAGCAGCGATTTCGGCGGCGCCAGCACCAGGCCGCCAGACATCAGCGACAGCACCCAATGCGCGCCGGCACGCAGCATGTGCGGCGCATCCACGTGAAACACCTGGCTGGAGCGGAAGTTCGCCCACACGCGCTCGAGTCCCGCCACCGCGCGCCGCCAGTGGTGCGCCTCGGCCGCCAGCACGCTGGCGGCGACCGCGCCGGCGGAAGTCCCGACGATCACCTGAAAGGGGTTACGCGAGCGCGGCAGCAGCTCGGCGAGCGCCAGCAGCACGCCTACCTGGTAGGCCGAGCGCGAGCCGCCCCCGGTCAGCACCAGCCCGATCGCCGGGCGGTAGCCTGACCTGGAGGCAGTTTCGCTGAGGCTGTCCATAGTTGCGTGCACGAGTGCCTATTATGAAACGCCCGCTGACAGACCCTGTGTGACCAAAGTCGCGGCGGGCGCGCGCGCGGCAGCACAATTCCTGCGCCAACACCTGCGCGAGGCGCGCGTAACTCAAACACCGCCAGTCTAATCGTGAGGGCCTGAACGTGCGCGCCAGGCGCGCACTACCCGCATCACCGCCAGCCGCTCGCAGCGACTGATAGAATGGCCATCACACGGTCGCGACCGGGTTTTGCCCGGCAGGTTGCATATGCGGACCCGACGGATGAAACACCGCCAAGCTGCCAGAGCGTAACCTTGAGCACGCTGAGCGGGCCGCACAGCGGATTGGTGCTGCGTTAGTCGTGCTGCGTTAGTCGTGATGTCTGCAGATCCGGTCGAACTCATCCAGCGCGCCCTGGCGGCCCTGCAGCGCCACGCGTGGGGCGAGGCTGCGGAACTTGCACAAGCAGTGTTGCAGCGCTGCGGCCCCGAGGCAAACGCTTTGCTGGTGCTCGCCAGCGTGCGTGCGCAGGCCGGCGACCTGCACGCCGCAATCGATCTTTATGAGAGCGCGCGCGCGCTGCTGCCAACTCATATTCACGTGCTGGTGAATCTCGCCTCCGCGTATCGCGCCACCGGGCGGTTGCAGGAGGCGCGTCGCACCCTTGATGCCGCGCTGCAGGTCGACCCGCGCTTCGCCATCGCGCACAACAATCTCGGCAACGTGCTCATCGATCTGGGTGAGCGCGCCGACGCGCTGCGTTGCTACCAGCGCGCAGCCGCGCTCGACCCGGGGTACTGCGACCCGCTTGCGGCTCTGGCGCGGATTGCCGAGGAAGAGCATCGCCTGGAGGATGCCCGCAGCCTGGCGGAGCGGGCACTGCAACTGGCGCCGCACAATGTCATGGCCGCACTGACGCTCGCCCGCGTCAGGCTTCGCCAGGATGACGCCCCGGCGGCCAGCACCATCCTGGCGGCGCTGCTCGGCGGCGCTAAGCTGTCGGTGACCAATCGAATTGTCGCCCAGGGGTACCTTGGCGAAGCCTACGAGAAACTGGCTCGTTACCCCGATGCGTTCAGCGCGTTCACCCGGGCCAACGAGCTCCAGCATGAGCAATACGCGGCGGCGTTCAGGCACGAACGCGGTCCCCTGGCGCCGGCGAGCATCGCGCGGCTGACCGAGTTTGTCGCCGGCGTAAACCTTGGCGCCTGGCGGCCGGCGCCGCCCAGCGCGGCCACGCCGGTGTTTCTGGTCGGGTTCCCGCGATCCGGCACGACGTTGCTGGACCAGATCCTCGCCTCGCACCCCGAAGTCACGACGCTCGAAGAGCGCGATACGCTGGTCGATGCCGCGGACGAGTTACTGAACGCGCCAGCAGCGCTCGAGCGCTGGGCGAGTTTGCCGGACGAGGAGATCGAGCGGCTGCGCGGACTTTACTGGCAGCGGGTAACGGACGGCTTGTCAGACACACCCGTGACGCGGGTGTTCGTCGACAAGCAACCGCTGAACGCGGTGCTGCTGCCGCTGATCCAGCGGCTGTTTCCGGCGGCGAGGATCATCCTGGCGCTGCGCGATCCGCGCGACGTCGTGCTCAGCTGCTATCAGCAGCGCTTCGGTATGAACGCTGCGATGTACCAGTTGCTGCGCCTGGACACCGCGACTGCCTACTACGGTGCGGTGATGCGCCTGGTTGCGCTGAGCCGCAGCAAGCTGCCGCTGCGCGTGCACGCGGTGAAGTATGAGGATGTCGTCGGCAGCTTCGAGGCGACGACACGCAGCGTGCTTGGCTTTCTCGAGCTCGAATGGGACGAGCGCGTGCGGCGCTACGCGGAAACTGCCAGCAAGCGCACCATCGGCACCCCGAGCGCGGCGCAGGTGGTGCGTCCGCTGTACGGCAGCGCGTGCGGCAAGTGGCGCAACTACAGCAGTTTCCTCGCACCGTATCTGCCAGCACTGCTGCCGTGGGTGCAGGCCTTTGGCTACGAAACGCAGTGAGCGCGGCCAACACCCCGTCCGGTCACGGCAGCAGCGTCAGCGTATGCTGCGTGGGTCCTGGCAGGAACGGCGCAGGCTCGCCGCGCGCCCACTCGATGAATCCCGCGCGGTAGTAGGGCGACAACGGATGTCCGCTCTGCCCGCCGGGTAACTCGAGGTAAGCCTCGCTCTCATGCCCCGGGGACACGGCGAAGCGCTCCGACGCGGCAAAGCGCGCGTCGTCCTGGACACGCGGCATGTCGTGATCGCCGGGCAGCTGCTCGGTCGGCATGTCGAGCCAGCGCGCCAGTCCCGGCAGCGCGGGCGACAGCGGGTGGCGCACCCGCACCACGTTGTGCGCACCCCAGGTGCAGCGCGCCAGTGAGGGGCAGGCGCTATCGAGCTCGGCGATGGTGGCGTCGACCTGCGCGCGCAGAAATTCCGGCCATCCCGGGTACGCACTGGCCAGCAGGTGCAGCGGCTGCGTGCTGATGAGCTGCCACAGCGCGCCCTCAAACTGCTCGGGCGGCGGCGTATCCTGCGCCGGCAGTCGCAGCGCCGTGAGCAGCATCGCCCACACCGCCTGCTGGGTGTGGTCGTGGTAGGCACGCACCAGGCGGTAGCCGACCGCATCCACGCTCGCCTGCGCCTGCCAGCCCTCCACCAGGCGCCTGAATTCGGCGCGCCGCGGCTGAGCGTCCAGGCTCGCGGCATCCAGCAGCGACAGCAGCAGCGTGCGCCAGCGGGCGAGGAATACGGCGCGGTCGTCCAGCTGGATGCGCAGCATGTCGGCCGGGGTGATGGGCGCGGCGAGCGCGAGCAGGTCATCGCGGATCTGGCCGGCGCGCGCCCCGAGGTTGTACTCGGCGCCGAGTGCGGCCGAATCGGCGCCGATCAGTGCCTGCGCGCGCTCGTCGTTCGTCACGCGTGCGTTGGCAGTCCACAGCCGTCCGAGCGGCGGATCGACGATGCGCGGATGGTCGGCCGCGGTCGTCCAGGGCGCCCCGCGGCGGGCGCGCTCGAATCCGGAGTCCTCGGGAATGCGGCCGAAGATGGTCCAGGCGATGTGGCCCTGGGTGTCGCCGATGACGGCGTTCTGGTGCGGAATGCCGATCTCGGGCGCAAGCCGCAGCGCCTCCGCCACCGAGGTCGCGCGCTCGAGCGCCATGAGGTTGATGTTGGTCGCCGCCGGCAGCTGCGCCAGCCACGAGCCGAACCAGCAGTCGTGTGCCGCCGCGTCGGTGCGCAGCAGCAGGCCCCGAGGTCCCGAGGCGACCTCCAGCACCGCCGCCGCCTGGCCGTGCACGCGGATCGTCTCGTGCACCACCGACAGCGGCACGCTGCCCTCGGGGGTTGTGAGCTCGTGCGGCCCGACCGCGAGGCAGGTCACGTGCTCGACGTCGAGCCAGGTGCCGTAGCTGTTGGTGAAGCCCCAGGCGATGTGCCCGTTCGACCCCGCCACCAGCAGCGGCGTACCGGGCAGAGTGACGCCGTTCAGATCGAGCGCCGCCGTCGTGCCGTCGGCGGGCAGCTGCAGGCGCGCGTGGTACCACACCGGCGGAACGCGCAGCCCGAGGTGCATATCGTTCGCAATGAGCGCGGCGCCGCTCGTCGTGAGGCTGCCGGCGACGGCCCAGTTGTTGCTGCCCGCGGCCGGCCCCGGCAACGGCGCTGCCGGCGAGGCGCCCGACCGGCTACCGTCGCGCACGTTCAGCACCGCCGCATCGGGCACCGGCACAGCGGCAGTTGCCGCGGTGGCGGCTGTGGCGTCGACCGGCGCATCCCAGCTGGTGCCCAGCGGGTAGAAAAACGCCAGCGCGCACTTCCAGCTCGACGCACACTCAGGTCCCCGCAGGCGCGCATTGAGCTCGTGTCGCAGGATCTCGCGCCGGAAGCCGCTCGCCTGCAGATCCCACCACATCGCGTACTCGACCAGCACGACGTCCTCGGGAAGCCAGGGCGCGGGCGGCTGCCGCAGCACCCAGTACTCCCAGGGGCGGGAGCCGAGGCTCGCAAGGCCTGCGTTCGCGCCTTGGGTATAGGCCGCGATGACGGCGCGCTGCTCCGCGGTGCCCGCGGCCAGCACCTCGCGGGCGAGGCTGCGGAACCTGAAGAGCCGCGTCCTGCGGTCCTCATCGAGCGCCACCGCACCGAACAGTTCCGCAAGCTCGCCGGCGGCATGGCGGCGCGCCAGGTCCATCTGGAAATACCGGTCCTGCGCGTGTACGAAACCGGTGGCGTACGCGAGATCGAGGCGGTTGGCCGCGACGATCGTGGGCACGCCGCGCGCGTCGCGCGTCACGCGCACCGGCGCGCTCAGCTGCGGCTGGCGCAGCGCGCCGTCGAGCGGCGGCAGCGAGGCGCGCAGCAGCAGGTAACCCGACAGCGCCAGCGCGAGGACGAGCAGCGCTGCGGCGGCGCCGATGAGCTTGAGCCTGTGCATGCGAGCTTCGGCAAGCGCCGTCAGGCGAGCGTCACCTTCAGGATCTGCATGGAGTTGGTGCCGCCCTGCACGCCCGACAGCTCGCCCTTGGTGATGATCACCAGGTCGCCCATGCGCACCAGCTGCAGCTCGAGCAGCCGGCTGAACAGCGCGCGGTACAGCTCGGGCGTGGAGTGGTGCGCCCCAGTGACGTCGAAGATCACCGGGTAGACGCCGCGATACATGGTGACGCGGCGGCGCGTCGCCTCGTGGCGGGTAAAGGCATACACGGGCAGATCGGCGCGGATGCGCGACATCCACAGCGGCGTCGCCCCCGATTCGGTCAGCGCGACGATGGCGCGCACCTTCATGTGATTGGCGGTGTACATCACCGCCATCGCGATCGCTTCCTCGGTGCTCTTGAACTCACCCTCGACGCTGCGCTGGCGCGCGCGGTTGTGGCTGAACTCGTACTTCTCCGCGCCCTCGATGACCTGGGCCATCGCCTCCACCGCGCGCACCGGGTAACGCCCGGTGGCGCTCTCCGCCGACAGCATCACCGCGTCGGTGCCGTCCATGACCGCGTTGGCGACGTCGCTCACCTCGGCGCGCGTCGGCACGGGATTGTGGATCATCGACTCCATCATCTGCGTCGCGGTGATCACCACCTTGTTGCGGATGCGACTCTGGTGAATGATGGTCTTCTGCAGTCCGGTGAGCTCGGCGTAGCCCATCTCCACGCCCAGATCGCCACGCGCCACCATGATGACGTCCGCGGCGTCGATGATGCCGTGCAGATTGTCGATCGCTTCGTGCCGCTCGATCTTCGCCACGATGCCCGCATCGCCGCCGGCGGCGTGCAGCAGCGCGCGCGCCTGCTCGATGTCGGCGGCGGTGCGCACGAACGACACCGCGAGGTAATCGATGCCCTCGGCGGCGGCGAACGCGATGTCGTCGCGATCGCGCTCCGACAGCGCCGGCGCGGAGATGCCGCCACCCTGGCGGTTGAGGCCCTTGCGGTCGGAGAGCTCGCCGCCGACGCGCACGCGCGTCTCGATGCGGGTGCCGGCGACCTGCAGCACGTCGAGGACGATCTGCCCGTCGGCGAGCAGCAGCGTGTCGCCGGCGGCGACGTCCCCGGGCAGACCCTTGTACGCCACGCCGACGCTGAGCGCGCTGCCGGCCCTGGCATCGAGCGCGGTGTCGAGGGTGAAGGGTGCGCCCTCGGCGAGCATCACGCGGCCGTCGCGAAAGCACTCGATACGGATCTTGGGTCCCGACAGATCGAGCAGCACCCCGATGCATTTGTCGCAGGCGCGCGCCGTCTCGCGCACCAGCGCCAGGCGGCGCCGGCGGTCCTCGACCGTGCCGTGCGAGGCGTTGAGACGTGCGACGTCCAGCCCGGCGCGCATCATCTGCATGAGCACCGCGGGGTCGTCGGTCGCCGGCCCGAGCGTGGCGACGATCTTGGCGCGCCGTAGCAGCGCCTGGTTGCCCTCCTCAGCCATGGGCACGCTGCTCGAGTACGGCCACCGCGGGCAGCGTCTTACCCTCGACGAACTCGAGGAAGGCGCCGCCGCCGGTCGAGACATAGGAGATGCCGTCCTCCACGCCGTATTTCTCGATCGCGGCGAGCGTGTCGCCGCCGCCGGCGAGCGAGAACGCCTTGCTGCGCGCTACGCCCGTGGCGATCGCGCGCGTGCCCTCGCCGAACTGGTCGAATTCGAAGACTCCCACCGGGCCGTTCCAGATGATCGTGCCGGCCGACTGCAGCAGTGCGCTGCAGCGGTCGGCGGTGTCGGGGCCGATATCGAGGATCATCTCATCCCCGCGCACTTCGCGCACCGGGCGTACGTCGGCGTGCGCGGTGGCGGCGAATTCGCGCCCCACCACCACATCGCTCGGCAGCGGAATCTCCGCGCCGCGGGCGCGCGCCCTGTCCATCAGGCGCCGCGCGACGTCGAGCATCTCCATCTCGCACAGCGACTTGCCGACATCGATACCGGTCGCGGCGAGAAAGGTATTGGCGATACCGCCGCCGACGATCAGCTGGTCGACCCTCTCGAGCAGCGCTTCGAGCACTGTGAGCTTGGTCGATACCTTGGAGCCGCCTACGATCGCCACCAGCGGTCGCGCGGGGTTGCGCAGCGCCCGCTCGAGCGCCTCGAGCTCGCCCACCAGCAGCGGCCCGGCGCAGGCCACGGGCGCGAAGCGCGCCACGCCGTGGGTGCTGGCCTCGGCGCGGTGCGCAGTGCCGAAGGCGTCCATGACGAATACGTCGCACAACGCGGCCAGACGGCGCGCCAGCTGCGGATCGTCCTGTTTCTCGCCCGGCAGGAAGCGCACGTTCTCGCACAGTACCGCGCTGCCCGGGGCGCAATCGACCCCGTCGAGCCAGTCACGGCGCAGCGGCACCGGCTTGCCGAGCAGCTCCGACAGGCGCGCGGCGACCGGGGCGAGCGTCAGCGCCGGATCCGCCTCGCCCTCCTTCGGGCGCCCGAGGTGCGAGAGGATGAAGACGCGTGCGTGCTGGTCGAGCGCATAGCGGATGGTGGCGAGCGCGGCGCGGATGCGCGCATCGCTGGTGACGGTGCCGCCCTGCACCGGCACGTTGAGGTCCTCGCGGATAAGGACCCGCTTGTTGCGCAGATCCGTATCCGTCATCCGCAGTACCTTCATGGGGCCTGCGACCACGCCAGCGTGGTGTCGAGCATGCGGTTGGAGAAGCCCCACTCGTTGTCGTACCAGGCGCACACCTTGACCATGGTGCCGTCGACTACCTTGGTGAGCGTGGCGTCGAAGATCGAGGAATGCGCATCCCCGTTGAAGTCGATCGACACCAGCGGCGCCTCGTTGTACGCGAGGATCCCCTTGAGCGGGCCGTGCGCGGCCTGCTGCAGCGCCTGATTCACCTCCTCGACCGAGGTGGCGCGCCTGGCGCTGAAGGTGAGATCCACCAGCGACACATTGATCGTGGGCACGCGCACCGCGAAGCCATCGAGCTTGCCCTTGAGCTCCGGCAGCACCAGGCCGACCGCAGCCGCGGCGCCGGTCTTGGTCGGGATCTGCGACATGGTCGCCGAGCGCGCCCGGCGCAGATCCGTGTGATACACGTCGGTGAGCACCTGATCGTTGGTGTAGGAGTGGATGGTGGTCATGATCCCGGCCTCGATGCCGACCTTTTCGTGCAGCACCTTGGCGACCGGTGCCAGACAGTTGGTGGTGCAGGAGGCGTTGGAGATGACGCTGTAACCGCTCTTGAGCGTCTTGTGGTTGACGCCGTAGACGATGGTCGCGTCCACGTCCTCGCCGCCCGGGGCGGAGATCACCACCTTGCTGGCGCCGCCCTTGAGGTGCGCACCCGCCTTGGCCTTGCTGGTGAACAGTCCGGTGCATTCGAACACGTACTCGACGCCGACATCGCCCCAGGGCAGCTTGGCCGGATCGCGCTCGGCGAACACGCGGATGCGGTCACCGTTCACCACCATGTATTCGCCGTCGACCTTGACCTCGCCGTCGAACCTGCCGTGCACCGTGTCGTAGCGCGTCAGGTGCGCATTGGCCTTGGGATCGCACAGGTCATTGAGCGCGACGATCTGCAGCTGTCCGGTGCGCTTGCCCGCGTACAGGGCACGCAGCACGTTGCGTCCGATGCGCCCGTAACCATTGATCCCTACCCGTATCGCCATGCGCTCAACCCTCCAGTAATTCGCGGATCTGCTTGCCGACATTATCGGCGCTAAAGCCAAAATGAGCGAACACCTCGGGCCCCTTGCCCGAGGCGCCGAACGTGTCGATGCCGAGCACCCGCCCGCCGCTGCCGACATAACGCCACCAGCACAGCGTCGCGCCCGCTTCCACCGCCAGGCGGCGCGTCACTGCCTTGGGCAGCACCGCCTCGCGGTAGGCCGCATCCTGAGCGTCGAAGCTCTCGGTCGAGGGCATGGACACCAGCCGCAGCCGCCGGCCGGCGGCATTCAGCGCGTTCACCGCCTGCGCGGCGATGGCGATCTCGGAGCCGGTGGCGATCACCAGCGCCTCCGGCGTTCCCTGGCAGTCGATCAGCACGTAGCCGCCGCGGCGGATGTTGGCAAGCTGCGCGGCGCTGCGCGGCTGCTGGGGCAGCCCCTGGCGGGTCAGTACCAGCGCGGTCGGACCGTGGCGCTCGATCGCCAGCGTCCAGGCCACCGCCGTCTCGACCGCATCGCATGGCCGCCACAGATTCATGTTGGGCATGACGCGCAGGCTGGCGAGCTGCTCGATCGGCTGATGGGTCGGTCCGTCCTCGCCCAGCCCGATCGAGTCGTGCGAGTACACCAGCACCGTGCGCACCTTCATGAGACAGGCGAGCCGCACGGCATTGCGCGCGTAGTCGGAGAACACCAGGAAGGTGCCGCCATAAGGCAGGAAGCCGCCGTGCAGCGTGAGACCGTTCATGAACCCGGTCATGCCGAACTCGCGCACGCCGTAGTGCAGATAGTCGCCGTTCTCCTGCGCCGGCGTAATGGTCTCGGCGCCCTTGAACAGGGTGCTGTTCGACTGCGTCAGGTCCGCGGAGCCGCCCAGGATCTCGGGCAGCGCCGTACCGAGCACGTTCAGCACCGCCTGCGAGGAAGCACGCGTCGCCTGCGCCGCACTCTGCTGCTGCGCCGCCTGCAAAGCCTTGGCGGCCGTTTCCGGCCAGTTGCCCGGCAGCTCGTGACGCATGCGCCGCTCGAACTCCTGCGCCTGCTGCGGGTAGGCTTCCGTATAGCGCGCGAACAGCGCGCGCCATTCGGCCTCGAGCGCCGCCCCCTGCCGGCGGCGATCCCACTGCGCCTTGATGACTTCGGGGATCACGAACGGCGGGTAGGGCCAGCCGAGCTGCACGCGCGCGGCCGCAACCTCCTCGGGACCGAGCGCTTCGCCGTGCGCCGCGGCGGTGCCCTGCTTATGCGGCGCGCCGAAGCCGATGATGGTCTTGCAGCAGATGAGCGAGGGGCGCGTGCTCTCCGCGCGCGCCGCCTGAATGGCAGCGCTCACCGCCTCACCGCTCAGGCCGTCGACGTTCGGCACCACGTGCCAGCCGTAGGCGGCGAAGCGCTGCGGGGTATCGTCGGTGAACCAACCGACGACCTTGCCGTCGATGGAGATGCCGTTGTCGTCGTAGAAGACGATCAGCTTGCCGAGGCCGAGTGTGCCGGCGAATGAGCAGGCCTCGTGCGAGATGCCCTCCATCAGGCAGCCATCGCCGCAGAACGCGTAGGTGTAGTGGTCGACGATGTTCATGCCATCGCGGTTGAACTCGCGTGCCAGCATTTTCTCGGCGAACGCCATGCCAGCGGCGTTGGCGAGCCCCTGGCCGAGCGGCCCGGTGGTGGTCTCGATGCCGAGCGGCAGGTCGTACTCCGGGTGTCCCGGGGTCTTGCTGCCAAGCTGACGGAAGCCCTCGATGTCAGCCAGCGTCAGCGGATAGCCGGTCAGGTACAACACCGAGTACAGCAGCATCGAGCCGTGGCCGTTCGAGAGTACGAAGCGGTCGCGGTCCAGCCAGGCAGGATTGGCGGGGTTGTAGCGCAGGTAGTCGCACCACAGCACCTGGGCAATGTCGGCCATACCCATCGGCATGCCGGGATGACCGGCATTGGCGCGCTGTACCGCGTCCATGGAGAGTGCGCGGATGGCGTTGGCGAGTTCGCGGCGTGTGCTCATGAGGGCGCTCTTCAGTTACTGCGCGGCGGCGCGGGTCGGTGGCGGCGCAGTGCCGCGCTGCCGGTCAGGTAGCGCGCGCTGCGGGGGCGCGCATTTTCCACCACTCCCGCCCGTTGCTCAAATCGCCCACCCGCCCGAGGCAACTTAAGTCCCCTCATCCGCACGCCCTGGTGGGGCATGCTTCACATTCTGCGCGGCTGAAACGGAACCTAAGTCATGCTGTCGCTTGCCGCTGACGCCCCCTGCGGGGACGTGGTTCACTGCAGCCCGCGAAGCGCCTCTGCTAGGCTATTTCCATGAGCGTCGTGCGTCTCACCCAATTCACCGACCCGCACCTCTATGGCCGCGAGAGCGAGTCGCTGCGCGGCGTGGCGACGCTGCCGGCGCTTACCGCCGCGCTCACGCACGCGCGCGCGCGCGACTGGCCGCCGGACGCGCTGCTCGTGACGGGCGACCTGGTACAGGACGATCCGGGCGGCTACCTGCACTTCCGCCGCCTGTTCGGCAGTCTCGGGCTGCCGGTGCTGTGCCTGCCCGGCAACCACGACGAGCCCGAGGCCATGCGCGCGGAGCTCGCCGGCAAGCCCTTCGTGCTCGGCGGCTACGTCGACTTTCCCCGCTGGCGCGTCGTGCTGCTCGACAGCTGCATCCCCGGTGCGGCGGGCGGCGCGCTGAGCGCTGCGGCGCTCGCCGGGCTCGAAACCGCGCTCGGCAGCGCCGGCAAACGCCACTGCCTGGTGTGCCTGCACCACCACCCGGTGCCGATGTCGAGCCGCTGGCTGGATCGTGTCGGACTGAGCAACGCCGACGAATTCCTGCAGATGATCGACGCGCACCGCAACGTGCGCGCGATCCTCTGGGGCCACGTGCATCAGAGCTACGACGCCGTACGCAAGGGCGTGCGGCTGCTGGCGACGCCTTCGACCTGCGCGCAGTTCATGCCACAATCCGATGACTTCGCCGTCGACGACCGCCCGCCCGGCTATCGCACGCTGGAGCTGCGCCCCGACGGCTCGCTGCTCACCGAGGTGGTATGGCTCGAAAAGCACCGCGACGGCTCGGCGCACTCGGCCTGCTCAGCAGCCTGATCGGCTGCGCGACGCTCGCACACGCCGCAAGTCCGGTGTGGGTCATCCACGGTGCCCACAGCACCGTCTATCTCGCCGGTTCCGTGCACCTGCTGCCCGCCGCGGATGCGGCGCTGCCACCGGCCTTCGAGCAGGCCTACAGCGCCTCCAGCCACCTGGTGATGGAGCTCGATCTTGGCCGCATCGACACGCTCGCCGCCGGCAGCTGGCTGCTCGAGCACGGTGCGCTGCCGGCAGGCACCACACTGCGCGCCGTGATCGGTGAGCAACGCTACGCGCGCGTGAGCGCCGCGGCGAACGAGCTCGGTGCACCCAGCGAGCTGCTCGACGGCCAGGCGCCGTGGGTAGTCGCGCTCGAGCTGGCGGACCTCGAGTACGTGCACCTCGGCTTCGATCCGCAACACGGCGTCGAAGAACAGCTGGTGGGCCGCGCGCAGAGCGACGGCAAGGCGACGGCGGGCCTCGAGACGCTCGACCAGGAGCTCGGCGGCCTCGCGGCGCTGCCCGCCGCGGACCAGTTGCGTCTGCTCGACCAGACCTTGAGCGAGCTGCAGGACGCGCCGCAGGAGCTCGACGAGGTGCTCACCGCCTGGCGCCGCGGCGACGCGACCAAGCTGGCGGAGCTGCTGTACAGCGAGTACCGCTCGTTCCCGGCGCTCTACCGGCTGCTGGTGGGTGCGCGCAACCAGCGCTGGCTGCCCGAGATCGAGCGGCTGGCGAACGGCCCGGACAACTGCCTGGTGGTGGTCGGGGCACTGCACCTGGTGGGCGACGGCGGCCTGCTCGAGCTGCTGCGCAAGGACGGCTACGTGGTGACGCAGCTCAACTGAGCGCGCAGCGGCGCGAGCGCAGTCCCGATCGTAAAAGAGTCTTTTCGGGGCCGCCGCAAGTACATCCATGTAGGCTGCGGGCGCGCCATCCCGGGCGCGCACGCCCCCGAAAAGACTCTTTTTCGCTCGCGCCTGCGGGCGTTCACGCTGGCGCCGCCCGTCGAGTGCGTCGTGAGTAGAACAGCCACAGCGGCACGCTGAGCAGCACCGTCCAGGCAAACACCAGCCAGCCGACGAAGCCGTCGAAGCGGCTCAGCAGAAACGCCAGCGGCGCGCCGGGCAGCGGCTGCGTCAGCTCGTGCATCGTGAGCATCACCCACACCCAGCCGGCGTGCAGTCCGATGCACGCGGCGATGTTGCCGGTAGTCGCACGCACCACGCCGAGCACCACGCCCACGGCGCACAGTGCGAGGAACGCGTCGGCGATAGCGGCGGGGTGAGCGAAGCGCTGCAGCGTGCCCGCGAGCAGCGTGACACCGCTGTGCGCGCTGACCTGCTCCGGCGGGATGTGAAAGCTCGCGAAGAAGTGCGTTGCCGCATACAGCAGCGCGGTGCACAGCACCGCCGCGGTGGTGCCCGACTCGCGCTCGATCGCGGTATGCATGGCGCCGCGCAGGAAGGTCTCCTCGATGAACGCCACCGCGAAACCGCTCACCGCGCGCAGCGCGATCAGCTTCGCCAGCGCGCCCACGCTGAAAGCCGCGGCGCGGCTCCAGTCGAGCAGTCCGAGGGCGCTCATCAGCGCCACCAGCGCCACCATGCTCACGACCCCGAGGATGAGCCCGAGCGCCATCTCGCGCATAAACTCGCGCCGCGGCACACCGTAGCCGAGGCTGGCACGGTCGGCGAGTTGCAGCCGCCGCGCCACCGCCACGAAACCCAGCAGCAGCGCCAGCATGCCGATGCGCTCGCCGATGCGATGAAACGGGAAGTCGAAATGCGGATGCAGCAGCAGCCACGCCGGCCAGCTGAACGCGGCGATCGCCGCCAGCGCGAGGGCCATCAGTCCCAGAAACCATGACAATGCGCGCATGCTTCGCGAAGATCCCTTGCCAGGGCAGCCCCGGCCCGCATAGCTTAGGGCTCCCGCACAGCCGTGAGGAGTCATGTCGGCGCCGCCCGTGCAACCGATCGTCGTCTGGTTCGGCCGCGTCGGTGACATGATCCTCCTGTCCGCGCTGCTCGACATCCTGCATCGCCGCTACGGCGCGCCGTGTCACGTGATCGGCGCCGGCAGCTGGCCGGCGCAGATCTACGCCGGGCACGGGGACGTGGCGCAGGTCTCGTGCCTGCACCGCTATACGGCGTTTCTCTTCGACGCGGCGTGGTGGCGCACGCGCGCGCAGCTGCGCGCTGCGCGGCACGCGCCGGTGTACGTGTGCGAGTGCGATCCGCGCAAGCTCGCCCGCATCGAGCGGCTGCTGCGCTTCAGCGGCGTCGACTACCGCTGCTGCCTGTTCCTGGCGCGCGAGCCGAGCCGGCATGAGGCTCACCAGGTCGACCGCCTGGTGAGTTTCGGGCGACTCACCCCACCCGCCTTCAGCGCGGCGGACTATCCGTGGCCCGTGCCGCCGCCGCGCTGTGCGCCGCATCTGGAAGTTGGCGCGGCGGCGCGCGCGGAGTGCACGGCGTGGCTTGCGGCACAGGGCTGGGCGGGCAAGCCGCTGGTGCTGGTGCAGCCGGGCAATCGCCGCACCATGCGCGGCAGCAAGCTGCGTCTGTCCGCCAGCGACGACAAGACGTGGCCGATCGAGCGCTGGGCGGCACTGCTGCGTGCCGTGCACGCACGCATGCCGCAGGCGCTGATCCTGCTGTGCGGGGCGCCACGCGAGACACTGCTGCTCTCATGGATCGTGAGCGCCACCCAGCTGCCGGCGGTGGTGGCCGCGGAGCTGCCGCTGCCGCGGCTGCTGGCGCTGTGCACGCTGGCGCACAGCATGATCTCGGTCGACACCGGGCCGGCGCACGCGGCCGCCGCCTTGTCGCTGCCGCTGGTGGTGATGTTCGGCGCGCACGCGCAGCAGGAGTGGCTGCCGCGCAGCCCCGCGGGCTCCGCCGTGGTCGGCGTCGGCGGCCCGCCGCAGGCCACGCGCCTCGACCAGATCGCGATGGAGACGGTGCTCGAGGCGTGGAGCGCGCTGGCGTTGCGCGCACCAGCCGGCGCAGCGCTACCGGCGGCCGCCGCGGCGCTGCGGGCCTAACCCGCCAGCAGCGCGCGCCACTGCGCGCTGATGGTGCTCAGGCGAAATCTCGGATCCGGCGCGACGCGCGGGCGGGCGCCGCTGCGCCAGGCGCGGATGCGCTCATCGTAGACAGCGAACATCCCGGCAGCGGCGGCCAGCCGCGCGGGCGCGCGCCGCCAGCGCGGCGGCAGCGCGCCGCTGAGCGCCTCGTAGATACGGCAGGCGGCCGGCACCGGCAGGACCTGCTGCGGATCGCCGACCACCTCGAGCGCCGCGCCGCAGTCGTGCGTCAGCACCGGCGTGCCGAGCGCATGCGATTCGGCGAAAACCAGTCCGAAGGTCTCGGGTATCACGAAATTCGGTGCGAAGGTGCACAGCGCGCTGCGCACCTCGGCGTGTATGCGCTGCTGCGGCAGCGCGCCCAGCCACTGCACGCCCGCACCGCCGGCCGCGCGCGCCGCCTTGTAGCCGGGGTTGCCCACCACCAGCCGCAGATCGGGCATGCGCCGGCGCAGCGCGCCGAAGGCGTCGAGCGCAAAGTCCAGCCCCTTGTTGGGCGAGGAAAAGAACACCAGCTTGCGCTCGTCGACCGGCGTGCCATCGGGCTGCAGTGCATCGTCGACCGGGTTGTAGAGTGTCAGGCAGCGTACCGCGTCGGCCAGCCCGAGCACCTGCAGCGTGGCCGCCACTCCGGCGCGCTGCGAATCCGACACGCACACCGCGGTCACCGCCAGCTCGCGCAGCAGCGCGGCGCTCGCCGCCAGCCAGCGCGCGCGGCTGCCGTGTGGCCGCACGCGATCGTGCAGCCACAGGAAGAAGCGTGCGGCCGGGAAGTACTCGCGCACCGCGGGCAGTACCCGTGCGTCGCGCATGACGATGACGCTGCTGATACCTGCCAGACGTTGCGGACTGCGGTAACGCTCCCAGTCCGCGCTGCGATTGTGCTGGATCACCCAGGCACCGAGCGCATCGGCGACGCGCACCAGTGTCGACTCGCTGCCGCCGAGCGCCTGCGCGCTCAGGCTGCGCGTATCGTAGGGTTGCTGGCACACCGCGTCGTAGAACAGGATCGGGCTCATGGCGGTGCGCGGCGGGGGCGTAAGTTCTAAGGGTCGGCAGAGGCCGGCTGCCGCGTCGACCAGGCGGCGACCTGCGTCAGGCGCGCCAGCGGCTCGGCCACCTCGAGCAGCGCCTGCTTCTCGGCGCCGCTCAGCGGCAGGATCTCGGCGAGGCGGTTGGCGACCCAGCCGGCGTCGCCGTAGTGCAGCGGCGCATACGCGTAGGCGCGGCCGAGTTTCGGCAGTACGTCGCGCAACAGGTCAGCGAAGTGCGCACACTCCGGCGGCAGCTCGCAGCCGTCTTCCGCAGGGAGATATTCCACCTCGGCGAGATTCAGCCCGTCCTGCTGCCGCCAGCGCCGGCCGACGCGGAAGCGCTGCTCGCCGAGACAGACGATGCCGAGCAGGCCGTCCTCCAGCGTCCCGAAGTCCACCGGACGCGCGCTGGTGCCGATGCCGGCAACCTCCGCAGCCGCCCCGGCCTCTTCGCCCTGCACCAGTCGCACGACGCCGAACGGCGTCTGCTCCCTGAGGCAGCGCCGCACCATGTCGAGGTAGCGCGGCTCGAAGATGCGCAGGCTCAGCGGGCCACCCGGAAACAACACCGTATCGAGCGGAAACAGCGGCAGCGCCGGCGTACTCACGCGCGCGACGCCCTGGCGGCGAGCGCGGCGAGCAGCTTCTCATGCAGGCCGCCGAAGCCGCCGTTGCTCATGATGAGCACCTGGTCACCCGCACGGGCGTGCTGCGCCAGCTCGCGCGCCAGCGCGTCGACGTCCGCGCTCGCATGCGCGCGGCTGCCGAGTGCGGCGAGCACCGCAGCGGTGTCCCAGCCCAGGTCGGGCGGCGTGTACAGCCACACCTCGTCGGCGGCGGCGAGCGCCGGGGCGAGCGTGTGCTGGTGCACCCCCATGCGCATGGTGTGGGAGCGCGGCTCGAGCACCGCCACGATGCGCGCGGCACCACTGCGGCGGCGCAGCCCGTCGAGAGTGGTGGCGATGGCCGTCGGATGATGCGCGAAGTCATCGTAGACGCGCACGCCGCCGACCTCGCCGCGCAGCTGCATGCGCCGCGCGACGCCCTGGAAGGCCCGCAGTGCCGTGAGCGAGCGCGCCGGCTCCACCCCGGCATGCCGCGCGGCCGCGATGGCTGCGAGCGCGTTCTCCATGTTGTGCGCACCGAGCAGCGACCACTCGAGCGTGCCGAGCGCCACGCCGCCGAGCAGCACCTCGAAGCGCGAGAAATCGCCGGCCTCGAGCGGGCGCGCGCTCCACAGCGCCTCGGCCGCGGGACGTGCGGCGAAGCCCTCGAGCGGCGTCCAGCAGCCCATGGCAAGCGTCTCGCGCAGGCGCGCGTCGGCGGCGTTCCAGATGATGCGACCGCTGCCGGGGACGATGCGCAGCAGGTGGTGGAACTGGCGCTGGATGGCGGCGACGTCCGGATAGATGTCCGCGTGGTCGTACTCGAGGTTGTTGAGAACGACGGTGCGCGGGCGGTAGTGCACGAACTTGGCGCGCTTGTCGAAGAAGGCGGTGTCGTATTCGTCGGCCTCGATGACGAACAACGGCCCGCCGCCCAGGCGCGCGCTCTGGCCGAAGTTCGCCGGCACGCCGCCGATCAGAAAGCCCGGATTTCGGCCGGCGTGCTCGAGAATCCACGCGAGCAGCGCGGCGGTCGTGGTCTTGCCGTGGGTGCCGGCGACCGCGAGCACCCAGCGCTCGCGCAGCACCTCGCGCGACAGCCACTCCGGACCGGAGAGGTACGGCAGGCGGCTCTCCAGCAGCGCCTCGATCACCGGCTGACCACGCGTCATGACGTTGCCGACCACCACCACGTCCGGCGCGGGGCTGAGCTGCGCCGCCTCGAATCCCTCCGTCAGCGTGATCCCGAGCGCCTCGAGCTGCGTGCTCATCGGCGGATAGACGTTGCGGTCCGAGCCGGTGACGGTGAAGCCGGCCGCGCGCGCCAGCGCGGCCACGCCGCCCATGAACGTGCCGCAGATCCCGAGGATGTGCACGTGCATCGCGCGCGCTCAGGTGTGGCCCGGGGCGAACACCGCGAGCAGCAGTGCCACCTCGACGACCACCTGCAGTATTACCAGCACGACGCTCGCGGTGCTCGACCACTCGAGCGCCGCCTTGACGACATAGCTGTTGGCGGCGATCAGCCAGGTCCACGCCAGCAGCTCCGCGCAGGCGACCGGCACTTGCCAGGACCCGTCCCCGCTGAAGCGCACCATCAGCCAATCGAAGGTGTCCGTCAGCGGCGCCAGCACCGTCTGCAAACCAAATACGGCGGTGACGGTCTGCAGCGTGCGCTCCGGACGGCCCGCGAAGCGCAGCAGCGCGACGTACCAGACCAGAGTGAACAGCGTTTCGATCAGCAGCGGCGCCAGCCACTGGCCCTCGACGGCGTGTGCGCCGGCCGCGGCAGCGTGCGGCAACGCCGGCAGCGCCAGCGCCACCAGCAGGTTGACGCACAGGTAGCCGCCGATGGTCAGCACCAGCAGCAGCATCGAGGCCGGCAGATCCTGCGGTCCGCGCCGCAGCAGCGCGATCTGCGTGAACAGAGCGATGAGCTCCTTCATGTCTTTCGATACCGGCGCGGGCCTCGCATAATGGGCACGCCCGATTGTACAGATCATCCTCAATCCCCGTTTGCAGCTCATAGTCACCACCGCGCCCGAGCTCACCGCAGCGGCGGCACGTCTCGCCACGCAGCCGCGCATCGGCCTGGACACCGAGTTCCTGCGCGAGCGCACCTATCGCGCGCAGCTGTGCCTGCTGCAGATCGCCGCGCCCGCCGAAGCGCTGTGCGTGGATCCGCTCGCGCTGGCCGGGCTGGCGCCGCTCGACGCGGTGCTGACCGCGAGCAGCGTGCTGAAGGTCATGCACGCGTCGCGCCAGGACCTGGAAGTGCTGCTGCCCGTCGCCGGGCTCATCCGGCCGGTGTTCGATACGCAGATCGCAGCGAGCCTCACGGGACTGCCCGCGCAGGTGGGCTACGCGGACGCGGTACGCCGCCTGCTCGGCACCGAGCTCGCCAAGACGCACACGCGCACCGACTGGTCACGGCGCCCGCTGTCGACCGCACAGGTCGAATACGCCCTCGACGATGTGCGCTACCTGCTGCCGCTCGCGCACGCGCTCGAGTCGCAGCTCGAGCGACTCGGGCGGCTCGAGTGGTTGCGCGAGGACCTGACCTCGCTCGCCGACGAGGGCGCACTCACCCTCGACCCGCAGCATGCCTGGCGGCGCCTCAAAGGCCTGCGCGAGCTCGACCCGGCGCGCGAGCGCCTGGCGCGCGCGCTCGCCGCCTGGCGCGAGCGCAGCGCGATCACCCACAACCGCCCGCGCGGCTGGATCCTCGACGATGCGGTGCTGCGCGCGCTGGTGATGCAGGTGCCGCGCACGCTCGAGCAGCTGGCGCTGATCCCGGATATGCCGGCCGGAATCGCGCGACGCCGTGGCGCGGAGTTGCTCGAGTGCGTGCGCGAGGCGCAGGTGCCCGATCCCGCCCCGCCCGCGCCGGCGCGCTCGCGCCCCGATCCGCAGCAGGCGGCGCTGGCGCGCAAGCTTGCCGACCTCACGCAGGCGGCGGCGCGCGAGCTGCAGCTCACCCCGGAAGTACTGGCGACCCGGCGCGAGCTCGAGCAGCTCGCCGCCGGCGGCCGCGATGGCGCGGTGCTGCGCGGCTGGCGCCGCGCGGTGTTGGGCGAGCGGCTGCTGGCCGCCCTGTAACGGCGCGCTGTTTAGCGCTTGCGGCGTGGACGCTGCGGCACGCGCGCGCGCGGCTTCGCGCGGCTGGTGCGGCTGGCAGCCCGTGCCGGCTTGCGGCGCGGCGCGGCGCGCCGGCTCGCAGCCTTGCGGCGTGCGGCGCCCTTGCGGGCGACGACCTTGCGGGCGGCGGCGCGCGGGCTGCGGCGGGCGGCCTTGGCCGGTCGGGCGCGGCGCGCGGTGCGTATGCCGAGCGCCTGGAATAGCCGGCGCGTGACCTCGTCGACGTCGGCCTGCGCATCGATCACCCGCAGCAGGCTGCGCGCGCGGTAGAAATCGACCAGCGGCCGCGTCTTCTCGTCGTAGACGCGCAGCCGCTCGGCGACGGTGGCCTCGTTGTCGTCCGGGCGCTGCACCAGGCGGTGCGGCGCGCCGGTCTTGGGGCACAGTGCGCTGGCCGAAGGCGGCGAGGTGAGCAGGTTGAACACCCGGCCGCAGTCCGCGCAGGTACGGCGGCCGGAAATGCGCCGCACCAGCTCGCGGTAGTCGACCTCCAGCTGCACCACCGCGTCGAGCGGCTGGCGCAGCTGCTCGAGCAGCCGCTCGAGCGCGTGCGCCTGAGCGAGGTTGCGGGGAAAACCATCGAGAATGAAACCGCGGCGTGCATCGCGGTCGCCGAGGCGCTCGCGGATCATGCCAAGCACCAGCGAGTCATCGACCAGCCGGCCGCCCTCCATCGCCTCGCGGGCCTGGCGGCCGAGCTCGGTGCCGCGCGCCACCGCGCTGCGCAGCAGGTCGCCGGTCGAGATCTGCGGGATGCCGAGCCGCTCCACCAGACGCTGGGACTGCGTGCCCTTGCCCGCGCCGGGCGCGCCCAACAGGACGATACGCATGGTTGTAGTGGTTCTGAACGCGCGTCTGTGTCAGCCGCAAAGGCCCGCCACGTTACCGGCCGTGCCCGGGCAGGTCAAACACCGCCCCCGCCCGCCCGGCGCCATCCGGGCGCCGCGCACGCGCCGCAGCGGCGTGCCGCCTGTTGCGGACATCGCCCGCGGCCGCGTGCCGTACGTTATTCTTCCGCCATGAAAACAACCGCCGCACGCAACGCTTTCTATGCCCAGTCGGGCGGGGTGTCCGCCGTCATCAACGCCTCGGCCTGCGGTGTGATCGAGACGGCGCGGCGTTCGCGGCACATTCGCAAGATGTACGCCGGCCGCCACGGCATCATCGGCGCGCTCACCGAGGATCTGATCGACACCGACCGCGAGAGCCCCGCCACCATCCGCGCACTCAAGCACACTCCAGCCGGCGCATTCGGCTCGGCGCGCTTCAAGCTCAAGGGCATCGAGCAGAACCGCAGCGAGTACCAGCGGCTGATCGAGGTGTTTCGCGCCCACGACATCGGCTACTTCTTCTACAACGGCGGCAACGATTCGATGGACACCGCGCTCAAGGTGTCGCAGATCGGCGCGGCGCTCGGCTACCCGGTAACCTGCGTCGGAGTGCCGAAGACGGTGGACAACGATCTACCGCACACCGACTGCTGTCCGGGGTTCGGCTCGGTGGCCAAGTACGTCGCGGTGTCCACGCGCGAGGCGGCGCTCGATGTGGCCTCCATGGCGCGCACCTCGACCAAGGTGTTCGTGCTGGAGGTGATGGGACGGCATGCCGGCTGGATCGCCGCGGCCGGCGGTCTCGCCGGCCGCGGCAGCGCCGAGCCGCCGCACCTCATCCTGTTTCCGGAGATTCCGTTCGACAAGGCGCGCTTCCTCGAGCGGGTGCGCGCCTGCGTCAGCGGCTACGGCTACTGCGTCATCGTGGTCTCGGAAGGCGCAGCCTACGCGGACGGCAGGTTTCTCGCCGAGGCCGGCACGCGCGATGCCTTCGGCCACACCCAGCTCGGCGGGGTCGCACCGCTGGTCGCCGACATGGTGCGCGAGGCGCACGGCTACAAGTATCACTGGGCGGTGGCGGACTACCTGCAGCGCTCGGCGCGGCACATCGCCTCGCGGGTGGACGTCGAGCAGGCCTATGCGGTCGGCAAGGCGGCGGTCGAGCTGGCCGTGCGCGGCGTGAACGCGGTGATGCCCACCATCGTGCGCCGCTCGCACCGCCCTTACCGCTGGTCCATCGGCCACGTGCCGCTCGCGCAGGTCGCCAACAAGGAGAAAAAGTTGCCCGCGGCCTTCATCCGCGAGGACGGCTTCGGCATCACCGCCGCCTGCCGCCGTTATCTCGAGCCGCTGATCGCCGGCGAAGCCTACCCCCCGTACCGCAACGGTCTGCCGGACTACGTGCACATCAAGGGCGTAGCCGTGCGGCGCAAGCTGTCCACTGACTTCAAGGTCTGAGGAAGCGTTGCTGCGGCGCAGCCGGGCGAGCCGCTTAGGCGGGCGGGCCGGCGTGGTATAGTTCGCGGCCTTTTTTTGGGGAGGTTTCCTGATGGATGCCACGATGTGGCTGTGGGCTGCGATCGCAGCCGGCGTGCTGGCCGTGCTCTACGGCGTCTTCTCGATGAGCGCCATCCTGCGCCTGCCGGCCGGCAGCGCGCGCATGCAGGAGATCGCCGCCGCGATACAGGCGGGCGCCAAGGCCTACCTCAACCGCCAGTACCGCACGATCTTCATCGTGGGTGTCGTGCTGCTCGCGCTCATCGGCTTCTCGCCGCTCGGCTGGCCGACCGCCGGAGGCTTCGCGGTCGGCGCGCTGCTGTCGGGCCTCACCGGCTACATCGGCATGAACATCTCGGTGCGCGCCAACGTGCGCACCGCGCAGGCCGCCACCCAGGGACTGAACGCGGCGCTCAGCGTGGCGTTCCGCGGCGGCGCCATCACCGGCATGCTGGTGGTGGGCTTGGGCCTGATCGGCGTCGCCGGTTACTACGCGCTGCTGCGGCAGTGGCCCGGCGTCGGGCCCGAAGGCGCGCTGCACGCGCTGGTCGGCCTCGCGTTCGGCGGCTCGCTCATCTCGATCTTCGCGCGCCTCGGCGGCGGCATCTTCACCAAGGGCGCCGACGTTGGCGCCGACCTGGTCGGCAAGGTGGAAGCCGGCATCCCCGAGGACGATCCGCGCAATCCCGCGGTGATCGCCGACAACGTCGGCGATAACGTCGGCGACTGCGCCGGCATGGCCGCAGACCTGTTCGAGACCTACGCGGTCACCCTGGTGGCCACCATGCTGCTCGGCGGGCTGCTGTTCACCAAGGACGGCGCGGACGCGGCACTCGCGGCGGTGATCTACCCGCTCGCGCTCGGCGCCGCCTCGATCGTGGCCTCGATCATCGGCACCTTCTTCGTCTCCACCCGCGAGGGCGGCAAGATCATGAACGCCCTCTACAAGGGCGTCATCGTCTCCGGGCTGGTGTCGGCCGTGGCCTTCTATTTCATCACCGCGCGCATCATGCCCGGCGACGTGCCGAAGCTGTGGGGCTGTGCGCTCATCGGCCTGGGCCTCACGGCCGCGATGATCATGATCACCGAGTACTACACGGCCACCGAGTACAGCCCGGTGCGCAAGATCGCCGCCGCCTCGCAGACCGGACACGCCACCAACATCATCGCCGGTCTCGGCGTGTCGATGAAGGCGACCGCCCTGCCGGTGATCGCGGTGTGCCTGGCGATCTGGGGCGCCTACACGCTCGCCGGCCTGTACGGAATCGCGATCGCGGCCACCGCGATGCTGTCGATGACCGGGATGATCGTGGCGCTCGATGCCTATGGCCCGATCACCGACAACGCCGGCGGCATCGCCGAGATGGCAGGTCTGCCCAGGGAAGTGCGCGCCATCACCGATCCACTGGATGCGGTCGGCAACACCACCAAGGCGGTCACCAAGGGATACGCCATCGGTTCGGCCGGACTTGCGGCGCTGGTGCTGTTCGCGGACTACACCCATAACCTCGAGGCCGCCGGCAAACTCGCCAATTTCTCGCTGTCCGATCCGGCGGTGATCATCGGGCTGTTCATCGGCGGCATGGTGCCGTATCTGTTCGCGGCGATGGCGATGGAGGCCGTGGGCCGGGCCGCGGCTTCGGTGGTCAACGAGGTGCGGCGCCAGTTCCGCGAGATCAAGGGCATCATGGCAGGCACCGAAAAGCCGGATTATTCGCGCGCGGTGGATCTGCTGACGCGTGCCGCGATCGGCGAGATGATCGTGCCGTCACTGCTGCCGATCCTCGTGCCGATCGTGCTGGTGCTCGCCATGAACTCGCTCATGGGCAGCGGCGCCGGGGTGCGCGCGCTCGGCGGACTGCTGATCGGTACGATCGTGACCGGCCTGTTCGTGGCCATCTCGATGACGACCGGCGGCGGCGCCTGGGACAACGCCAAGAAGTACATCGAGGAAGGCCACTTCGGTGGCAAGGGCTCGGATGCCCACAAGGCGGCGGTCACCGGTGACACCGTGGGCGATCCCTACAAGGACACCGCCGGTCCGGCCATCAACCCGCTGATCAAGATCATCAACATCGTGGCATTGCTGCTGGTGCCGCTCCTCTAGTTGATGGGAAAAACTGGCCTGCGGCCGTTTTTCGGACAACGCCTGCGTTGCCGCCGGCAAAAGGCGCAGCTTTTGCCGGCTGCGTCGCGCGGCGGGGCACGCGGCGCGCTCTGGAAACGGCGAGGCACGCACGCAAGAGGTTTGCGCAGCCACGCCGTCGCGCCTCGCGACGACCCACGCCACTGCGCGTGCCGGCCAGCACTCCGGCGTCCACGCAGCGTACGGCGCCCGGATCTTGCGACGACCTACTGAACGGCACCGGCCGGCCTGCGGCTGATTCAAACGAAGGGTGCGGAGCAAACCTCTTGCGCGCGGGACTCGCCAGCGCCCTGCGCGCGTGCCGCGGCGCGCGCTACGCCGCCAGCAACAGCGGCTGCGGCCGCCCGATCGCGTAGCCCTGCACGTAGTCGACGCCCATGCGGCGGGCGGCCTCGAGCGCGGCGGCGTCCTCGACCTGCTCGGCGATCACCTTGAAGTTGAGCGTGCGCGCCAGCTTGATCATGGCGGTGACCATCGCCTGATTGACCGTGTCGCGCCCCAGGTTGCGCGTGAACGAGCCGTCGATCTTCAGGTAATCGAGAGGCAGGTTCCTGAGGCTGGAGAACGAGCCGAGGCCCGAGCCGAAGTCGTCGAGCGCAAACTGGCAGCCCATGCCGTGCAGTACCCCGACGAAGCGCCGCGCGTGCTCGAGATTGGCGATCACCGCGCTCTCGGTGATCTCGAAGCACACCTGCGCGGGCGCCACACCGGTGCTGTCCAGGCACTCGACCACGAACTCCAGGAACTGCGCATCCCCGAGCGTCTGCGGGGAAACGTTGATCGCCACGCTGCGCTGCGCCGGCAGCGCCAGCGCGCCGCGGCCGAGCGCCGCGAGCGTGGTCTGCACCACCCAGCGGTCCACCAGGCCCATGAGGCGATAGCGCTCGGCGGCGCGCATGAACTCCGCGGGCGCCAGGTCGTGCCCGGACTCGTCGTGCAGCCGCACCAGCACCTCCATGGCCGGCCCGCTCTCGACCCCTTGCAGCGGCACGATCGCCTGGTGGTAGAGGTGGAAGCGGTTCTCGCGCAGCGCCGACTGCAGGCGCTGCAGCCACTGGATCTCGCCGGTGTGACGCGCCAGCGCCTCGTCGCGCGCCGAGTACACCGCCACGCGCCCCGGCCCCTGCTTCTTCGCCACGTAGCAGGCGGTATCGGCGGCCGCCAGCAGCTCCTCCAGCGTGCCGCTCTCGCGCGAGATCTCCACCAGCCCGACCGAGACGCCGATGTTGAAAATGCGGTCCTTCCACACGAAGCGGTGCTCGCCCACTGCGCGGCACAGGTCGTCGGCGATCTGCCGTGCCTTGTCCAGCGGGCAGCCGACCAGCAGCGTGCCGAACTCATCCCCGCCGAGCCGTCCCACGGTGTCGCTGTCGCGCACCGCATCGCGCAGCAGCTTGGCCACCTCGCGCAGCATGCTGTCGCCCGCCAGGTGGCCGCTGGTGTCGTTGACCAGCTTGAAGTGGTCGAGATCAAGGTAGCACAGCACATGCTGGCCGTCGCCGCGATGGCCGCTCTCGATGGCCTCCTCCAGGCGGCGCTCGAACTCGCGCCGGTTGACGAGCCCGGTCAGCGCATCGTGGGTCGCCTGGTAGGACATCTGGCGCGCCAGCCCGCGCATCTCGGTAACGTCGTGCAGCAGCACCACGGCACCGATCAGCTCGCGCGCGTTGTCGCGGATCGGAGAGGCGGACAGCTCGATGGAGCGCTCGTGACCGTTGGCGCGCGACAGCAGCAGCGCGCGCCGGCTGAGATTGACGGCTGCGCCGGTGGTGAGCGCCTGGTGCACCGGATCCGACAGCAGCCGCCGGTCGGTCTCGTCGACCAGGCTGACGATGTCCTCGAGCAGCTTGCCGGCCGCGGCGCTGCCGTCGGTGCCGGTGAGCTCGGCGGCGGCCGGATTCATGAAGGTGATGCGCCCGTCCTTGTCGGTGGCGATGATCGCCTCGGCGAGCGAGTTGAGCGCCAGCCATTGCGGCTCGGATGCCGGGTCGGCGGCGATGCGCAGCGCCGGCTGCGTCTGCGTCGGGATGATCTCCACGCCGGTGATCAGCAGCGCACTGCCCTTGTCGTAATCGACCAGCGTGGAGGCGATCTCCAGGCGGGCGAGCTGCCCCTGCAACCCGAGCATGTCGATCTCGTAGCGCTCGGCCGCGGTCTCACCGGCGAGGCGGCGGCTGATGTTGTCGCTCACCAGCTCGGCGTATTCGGGCGGCACCAGATCGGCCAGGCGCCGGCCGACGAGCTCGATGCTATCGACGCCGACGAAACTGGCAAACTGCCGGTTGGCGTACAGGATGACCTCGCGATGCACCAGCACCGCCTCGTGGATGCGATCACCCAGCTCGGCAAACAGCCGCGGCGCATTGACCGCCTCCCCGGGGCCGGCGGCGACGCGCGTCAACAGGTGATTGACCGCGCTGACCAGCGCCGCGACCTCGGGCTTGTCGCTCGCCAGCTCCACGCGTTCGGGCAGGCGCCCGCCGCTGGCGATGCGCTGTAACTGCCGCGACAGCACCGACAACCGGCGCAAGTCGCGTAGCTGCAGCGCATACAGGACCAGGACCAGGGCGGCGACAAGCGCGAACAGGAGGCACAACAGGCCGACAATCGACATCTGTGTTCTTCTTCAGGCCTTCCGCTCGGGTACCCCGCTGAGTGCGGATCGCGGGCGCTCTAATTCGACTTGTCGCGCCCGAGTAGGGACTCGTGCAAGCATAGCGCAGCCTGACCGTCGCCCCGTCGGTATTTCACCATATCTCGTCGCATGAGGGATTGGCAGCGCCCCGGAAAACCCTTAACTTCTCCGGCCTTTTCGCAGACTTCGCAATAAGTCCAATCGGAGGGAGCGATGCAGCTGGCGGACGCCCGCGAACAGATGATCGAGCAGCAGGTGCGCGCCTGGGACGTGCTGGACGAGCGCGTGCTGGAGGTGCTGCGCCAGGTGCCGCGCGAGCTGTTCACGCCCGCGGAGCAGCGCTATGCCGCCTATGCCGACGCCGAGGTGCCACTCGCACAGGGTCAGCATATGTTGCGTCCGAGCGTCGTCGGGCGGCTGCTGCAGGCGCTGTTGCCCGCCAGCGCCGAGCAGGTGCTCGAGATCGGCGCGGGCAGCGGCTTCGTCAGCGCGTGTCTGCGCGCCATGGCGTCCCGCGTCACCTCGCTCGAGCTGTACCCGGAGCTTGCCGAAGCCGCGCGCCGCAACCTCGCGCTGCTCGGCATGCGCGACGTCGCGGTGGTGGACGCGGATGCCCTCGCGGGCACACGCGGCGAGCGCTACGACGTCATCGCCATGACCGCATCGCTGCCGCTCTACGACGAGCGCTTCGAGCAGATGCTCAACATCGGCGGCCGGCTGTTCGTGACCGTGGGAATGGCGCCGGTGATGGACGCGCGGCTGGTGCGGCGCACGGCAGAGGACTCGTTCGTCGTGCAGAGCCTGTTCGAGACGGTGATTGATCCGCTGGTGCATGCTGCGCGCCCGCCGGTGTTCACGTTCTGACCAATCGACTCCAGCGAAGATCCATCCGCCGCATCGATCGTACGAAGGGACTGACATGAATCGTGCCGTGACGCTCGCCCTGCTCCTGTTCGCCGTCGCCGGCAGCGCCGCCGCCAAGGACCTGCTGGGCGTGTTCGAGGACGCCGTGCACAGCGATCCGGTCATCCGCCAGGCGGATGCCAACCGCCTGGCGGCGCGCGAGGCGCGACCACAGGCCTGGGCGGCGGTGCTGCCGCAGCTGAACGGCACCGCCGGTGTGACCGGCGATCACAACTCCGGCACGCAGCCCTTCTCCGGCGAGAATCCCAACGGCAGCACCTTCGTGATCCCGGTGCAGGCCGTGGTCGATACCACCACCCGGGTGTGGGCGCTGAACCTGCGGCAGAACGTGTTCTCCTGGTCGAACTGGATGACGCTCAAGCAGGCCGGACGCGAGGTCGCGCAGGCGGAAGCGAACTACCAGGCCGCCGAGCAGCAGCTGATCCTGCGCGTCGCGCAGGCCTACTTCGCCGTGCTGACGGCCGCCGACACGCTCGCGGCCGATCAGACCGCGCTCGAAGCCATCGCGCGCCAGCTCGAGCAGGCGAATAAGCGCTTCGAGGTCGGGCTGATCGCCATTACCGACGTGGAGGATGCCAAGGCGGCGCGCGACACCGCAGCCTCGACGGTGATCGCCGCCAAGCGCACGCTGGCCACCACCGAGGACCAGCTGCAGGAGATCACCGGGCAGAAATACGACGCGCTCGCCAAGCCCGGCGTGGACATGCCGCTCGCCAGCCCCGACCCCGCCGATGAGAGCCGCTGGGTGAACATCTCGCTCGAGCAGAACCTGTCGCTGATCTCCAGCCGCCTGGCGGCCGATATCGCCCGCGACAACGTGCGCATCGCGATCGGCGGCCATCTGCCGACGCTCGACATCGTCGCCGGACGCTCCTATCAGAGCCAGGGTACCGACGAGATCTTCTTTGGCGAGCCGTTCATCTACGACACCTATTTCAACGACCGCCAGATCAGCCTGCAGCTCACCGTGCCGCTGTTCTCCGGCGGGCTGACGCAGTCGAAAGTGCGCCAGAGCCAGTACCTATGGATCGCGGCCAAGGAGGCGGTGGTGCAGAGCTCGCGCGCCACCGAGCGGCAGGCGCGCGACGCCTACCTCGGCGTCATCAGCGGCATCGCCCGCGTGCAGTCACTGCGCCAGGCGGTCGAGTCGAACCGTACCGCGCTCAAGGCGACCGAAGCGGGTTACGACGTCGGCACGCGCACCTCGGTCGACGTGCTCAACGCGCGCAAGAACCTGGTGCAGGCCGAGACCGACTTTGCCGGCAGCCGCTACGACTACATCGTGAGCGTGCTGCAGTTGCGGCTCGCCGCCGGCAACCTCGACCGCCAGCAGCTCAACGGGATCAACGCCTGGCTGACCCTGTCCGAAGCAACCTCGCCGGCGGTGCAGACGCCCGAGACGCTGGCGCCGACGCTGCCTCCCGACACCGGTAGCGCGCCGCCGCCGGGCCCGCAGACCCCGCAGCCGCGCAAGCCCTGAAGCGGGCGCCCGCGGCAGCAGCGCTACTCCTGCAGCAGCGGCTCGATCAGCGCCAGCAGCTTGCCGAGTGCGCCGCGGTTCGCGTCGATCGACGCGCGACCCTGCTCACCCATGCGCGCGCGCGTCTGCGCATCCGCGAGCAGCGCGCTGACGCGCGCGGCGAGCTCCTCGGGGTTGTGGACCACCTCGGCCGCTCCGCGCGCGACCAGCAGGCGCGCGATCTCCGCGGCGTTGGCGGTGTAGGGGCCGGTGAGGATCGGCACGCCGAGCGCGGCCGGCTCGAGCAGGTTGTGGCCGCCGACCGGCACGAGACTGCCGCCCACGAAGGCGAGGTCCGCGGCCGCATAGAAGTCGAGCAGCTCGCCGAGCGTATCGAGCAGCAGCACTTCTGCCGTGGCGTCGGCGTCCTGCGCCTCGCCCTGTGAGCGCCGCACGAAGCTCACGCCCGCCGCGCCGAGCGCCTGCGCCGCTTCGGTGAAGCGCGGCGGGTGACGCGGCGCCAGCACCAGCAGCGCCGGGGTGCCCGCCGCCCGCAGCCGCAGCTGCGCGGCGAGCACCGCCTGCTCCTCGCCCGCGTGCGTGCTGCCCGCGACCCACATCGGCCGGTACGCCGCGTACTGCTGGCGCAGCCGCGCGCCGCGCGCGGCGATGTCCGCCGGCAGCTCGAAATCGAACTTGAGGTTACCGGTCACGTGCGTACTCGTGGCATCAGCCCCGAGCGCGCGGAAGCGCTCGGCATCGCCCTCGCCCTGTGCCGCGATGAGCGCGGTCTGCGCCAGCGTGTCGCGGAACAGCGCCCCGAGCCGCCGATAGCGGCTCACGCTGCGCGCGGACAGCCGCGCACTCGCCAGCACCAGCGGCACGCGCTGCCGGCCGCACTCGCGATAGAGATTGGGCCACAGCTCGGTCTCGAAGATGACCGCCAGGCGCGGCTGCAGGCGCCTGAAGAAGCGCCGCACCGCTCCCGGCAGGTCGAAAGGCACGTAGCGCACCTGCGCCGCGTCGCCGAACAGCGCGCGCGCGCGCGCCGCGCCGGTCGGGGTGAAGGTGGTCACGGTCAGCGCCAGCCCGGGGTGCAAGCGGCGGATCGCGCTCACCAGCGGTGCGCACGCCTGCACCTCCCCGACCGACACCGCGTGCAGCCAGACGCCGCCGGAAGCCTCAAAGGCGCCGAAGCCGAAGCGCTCGGAGAAGTTGCGCCAGTAGCTGCGGTCGCGCAGTCCGCGCCACAGCAGCATGCTCGAAACGATCGGTACGGCCAGGTACGCGGCGAGAAGGTACAGCAGTCGCAAGCGCAGCTCTTGATTTCAAGCCGGCGGCGGCTCGGCGGCGCTCTGGCGGTAGCCATCGAGCAGACCGTGCCAGTCGGCTTCGCCGAAGCGCTCCGCCGCCAATGCCCAGCTCACTTTCTCCAGCGAACGGCGCAGGCGCACCAGGTTGCCATCGCGCCACCAGCCCGGGGCGCGCAGCTGGCAGCGATCGAAGTCCACCAGGAACACCTGCTCCTCGCTGAGCAGCACGTTGTGCGCGTTGAGATCCGCATGGCACACGCCGAGGTCGTGGAAGCGGCGGATGCAGCGGCCGATCGAGATCCAGGTGAGCACCGACAGCGCACCGGTGCGCAGGCAGGCCGCCAGCGTGCCCACCGCCGGCAGTCGCTCGGTGATGATGTCGCCGGTGTAGCTCAAGCCGTGCTGGCGGTAGCGCGCGGCGACCGGCGCCGGCACCGGCAGTCCGGCGCGGTGCAGCCGGTAGGTGAGCTGCCATTCCGCGAATGATCGCGTGCTCTCTTCGCCGCGCCAGCCGAAGCGATCACCCCCGAGGCGGGCGAACAGCCCACCGCGGCGGTAGTGGCGCAGCACGTAGCGCCTGCCGTCGGCGGTCCTGAGGAAGTGAGCCGCGCCGCGGCCGCGCGCCACGCCCTCGATCTCCCCGCGCGCCGCCCAGTAGCGCGGCTCGAACCAGTCGGCGCTGACATTGCCCGCGCGCGAGGTGTCATATAGCATGGCGCCGCCCGCGAGGGCGCCGCGTTTCACTTCGGGGCCAAGTGCCCAGCGCCCGCTCAAGAGACTGCCTCCATAATGCTTAGTCGAGTTTACACCGTGGACGAGCGCGTCCGGGGCGCAGCGCGCACTACAGGGGCGGCAAGGCGAGTCCGCAGATGAACGACATACTGGTGCCCGTCTCCCCGGGCGAGCTGCTCGACAAGATCACCATCCTGCGAATCAAGGTGGCGCGCATCCAGGACGCCACCAAGCTGGCCAACGTGAAGCTGGAACTGTCGTTGCTGGAACAGACCTGGCGGGAATGCGGCGCTGCGCAGCACGACGTGGCACCCGATGAGCACGCCCTGCAGAACGTCAACGAGCGGTTGTGGGACATCGAGGACCGCCTGCGCGACAAGGAAGCCCGGCAGATCTTCGACCGCGATTTCATCGAGCTGGCGCGTGCCGTCTACATCTGCAACGACGAGCGCGCGGCGCTCAAGAAGCGCATCAACCTGCAGCTCGGGTCACGACTGGTCGAAGAGAAATCCTACAAACAGTATCGCTGAGCGGGAGTTCGCAGCACGTGCACACATCAATCCGTGGCCGCTGGCCATGCTGACCGTCATCTGTCTCGCCCTGGCCGCCGGCAGCGCCGCCGCCCCCGCAGCGTCCGCGGCGCCTGCCCCGGGCGCGGTGTACGCCGATCTCGAGTGGCGCATGATCGGACCGCTGCGCGGCGGGCGCACCCGCGCGGTCGTCGGTGTTCCCTCGCAGCCGAACGTCTTCTACGTGGGCGCGGTCAATGGCGGGGTGTGGAAGACCGAGGATGCGGGTCGCACCTGGCAGCCCATCTTCGACAGCCAGCCGACCCAATCGATCGGTGCGATCGCGGTCGCTGCCAGCGACCCCAACCGCATCTACGTGGCCAGCGGCGAGGGACTGCGCCGGCCTGACCTGTCGGTCGGCAACGGTATCTACCGCAGTGACGACGGCGGGCGCAGCTGGTCGCATCTCGGCCTCAGCGACGGGCAGCAGATCGCGCAGCTGGCGCTCGATCCACGCGACCCCAAGCGCCTGTTCGCCGCGGTGCTCGGCCATCCTTACGGCCCGAACGACGAGCGCGGCATCTACCGATCGCTGGATGCAGGCGTCAGCTGGCAACGGGTCCTGTACCGCGACGCGGACACCGGCGGCTCGGCGGTCGTGATCGATCCGGCGGACAGCCAGGTGGTCTACGCGGCGCTGTGGCAGTCGCGCCTCGGTCCCTGGGAGGACAAGAACGAGTTCGAGGGCACCGGTGGCGGGCTGTTCAAGTCCACCGACGGCGGCAGCACCTGGCGGCGCCTGAGCAGCGGCCTGCCGGCGGGTCTGTCGCAGGTCAACATTGCAATCGCCCCGAGCAACCCGCAGCGCCTGTACGCGGCCGTGGGCACCAACGAGCCCGGCGACTACTCCTCGGCCGCCGGGCTCGGCGTGTTTCGCTCCGACGACGCCGGCGAGAGCTGGGTGCGCATCACCACCGATCCGCGGCCGGCGCTGCGCATCGGCGGCGGCGATCTGCCGGTGATCGCGGTCGATCCGACCAACGCCGAGGTGCTCTACAGCACCGGCATTGTCACCACCAAGTCGAGCGATGGCGGCAAGACCTGGCTGTCCTGGCGCGGCGCGCCCGGCGGCGACGACTACCAGAACCTGTGGATCAACCCTGCCGATCCGCGCATCGTGGCGCTGGTCAGCGACCAGGGCGCGGTCATCACCGTCAACGGCGGCGCAACCTGGAGCAGCTGGCTCAACCAGCCGACGGCGCAGCTCTACCACGTCAGCGTCACGCCGACTTTTCCGTACCGCGTGTGCTCCGGGCAGCAGGAAAGCGGCTCGGTCTGCATCGCCAGCCGCGGCAACGACGGCGAGATCACCGACCGGGACTGGCACCCGGTCGGGGTCATCGAGTACGGCTACGTCGCGCCCGACCCGCTCGACCCGGACGTGATCTATGGTGCCGGGCGCAACGAAGTTTCGAAATTCCACTGGTCGACCGGGCAGGTGCAGGACGTCACGCCGATCCCGCTGCGCGGTCCGGGCGTGCGTGTCGATCGCACCGAGCCGCTGATGTTCTCCCCGCTCGACCCGCACGCGCTCTACTACGGGGCCGACCGCCTCTACCGCACGAGCGATGGCGGAGCGACCTGGCAGGCCGTGAGCCCGGACCTCGCGCGCGAGGCCGGGGCGGTCCCCGCGAGCGTCGGCGCGCTGCGCCCCAAGGGCGCGGAAGCGCAGCGCGGCGTCGTCTATGCGCTCGGGCTCTCGCCGCTCGACGGGCAGCGGCTGTGGGCCGGCACCGACGACGGTTTGGTGTGGATGAGCGTGGACGGCGGCGGCCATTGGTCGAACGTCACGCCACCGGCGCTCACGCCCTGGAGCAAGGTCACGCAGCTCGAGGCGTCGCACTTCGATGCGGACAGCGCGTACGTCTCGGTGAGCCGCATGCGCATCGACGACCTGCATCCGTATATCTACCGCACCCGCGACGGCGGCAGGAGCTGGCAGACGATCGTCGCCGGCCTGCCGGCGGACGCGCCGGTGAATGCGGTGCGCGAGGATCCGCAGCGCCGCGGACTGCTGTTCGCGGCCACCGAGAACGCCGTGTGGGCGTCGTTCGATGACGGCGAGCACTGGGAGTCGCTGCAGTTGAACCTGCCGCACAGCTCGATGCGTGATCTGTGGATCCACGACGACGATCTCATCGTGGCGACTCACGGACGCTCGCTGTGGATCCTCGACGACATCACGCGGCTGCGGCAGCTGCCGCCCGCACCACTGCACCAGGCGGTGCTGTTCCGCCCGGCACCGGCCTATCGCATGCCGCGCAGCACCTGGACCGACACGCCGATCCCGCCCGACGAGCCGCTGGCATCCAACCCGCCGGCCGGCGCCATCATCGAGTACTTCCTGCCCCGCGACGCCAGGGGCGCGATCACGCTCGAAGTGTTCGACAGCCACAACGAGCTGGTGCGCCGCTACCGCAGCGACGACCCGCAGGAGCCGAGCGCCGCGGAGCTCGCCCGCGAGCTGATTCCGCAGTACTGGATCAAACCGCCGCGGGTCCTGCCCGCGAGCGGCGGCATGCATCGCTGGGTGTGGGACCTGCGCTATGGCGCCCCGGTGAGCGTCACCCGCGGTTACCCGATCTCGGCCGTGCCGTACGCCACCCCGCAGGGCCCGGAGGGACCGGTCGCGCTGCCCGGAATTTACCTGGTGCGGCTCAACGTCGACGGCCACCGCTTCGAGGCGCCGCTCACGGTGAGCCCCGATCCGCGCGTGCACCTTCCCGCCGGAGCACTCGAAGAGCAGCTGCGCCTCGCCCGGCAGCTCGCCGCGCTGCTCACCGAGAGCTCGCGCACGGTGCTCACGGCCCGCTCCGAGCAGGCGCAGCTGAAGGCGCTCGCGCCGACCGCCTCCGTGGCCGCGGCCGCTCAGGCCTACGCGGGCCGCCTCATGGCCCTGCTCGAGTCCGGGGACGAGAAGCCGACTACCGCGACGCCGCAGCCCCCGCCGGAGGGCGCGGCTAAACCGGAGGGTCAGGAGGAAAGCACCGCGCCGGCCGCGCTGCTCACCGACGTACAGCAGCACATCGCCGACCTGTATGCCGCGGTCACGCGCGCTGATGGCGCACCCACGGCTGCACAGCTGCGCGCCGCGGCAGACACCCAGCGGGAGCTCGCCGGACTCATGACCCGCTGGCAGCAGCTGCAGAGCGAGCTCCCCGAGCTCAACAGCAAGCTGCGCGCGGCAAAGCTCGCCCCGATTCGCCCCGAGCTGGCGCCGCCGCGGGACCTCAACGTGGCGGACGAGGATTGAGCCAACCGTACGGCAGCATCGGTTCGTCGCACGCGGGTGTCGGCCGGGGCGCTCACCCATCATAATGTTCCCATCAGGGAACCGGAGTCCGCGCATGCGTCGTGTCGCCGCCGTCGTATTGCTGCTTGCAGCCTCACCTGCATTCGCCTTCACCGCCGATGAGCTGGCCGCGAAGAACGTCGCGGCCAAGGGCGGCAGCGAGCGCCTGAGCGCCATTCATTCCCTGCGCCTGTCGGGCAAGCTGCGGGTGAACGGCGACACGATCGAGCTGGGCTTCGCCACGCTGCTGCAGCGTCCCGGCTCGATTCGCTACGAGGCCGAGCTGCAGGGTCTGACGCAGATCCAGGCGTACGACGGCACGCAGGCCTGGCAGATCACCCCGTTTCAGGGCCGCAAGGACCCGGAGAAGCTGTCGGCGGACGACGCCAAGGCGCTCGCCGAGGACGCGGCGGACTTCATCGGCGTGCTGGTCGACTACAAGGCCAAGGACTACACGCTCGACTACCTCGGCACCGAAGACGTCGACGGCACGCAGGCCCACAAGCTGCGCGTCACGCGGCCCAACGGCGACATCACCTTCGTTTATCTCGATCCCGACTACTTTCTCGAGATCCGCACGGTCAATCGGCGCATCGAGCACGGCGTGCCCAGGGAGACCGTGACCGACTACGGCGACTACGAGAAGGTCGACGGCGTGTACCTGCCCCTGGCGCACGAGTCGTGGCCGAAAGGCTCGACCGACAAGGAGAAGGTGCAGTACGACAAGGCGGAAGCCAACGCGACGATCAATGACGGCGCGTTCCGCTTTCCGGCGGCGCACGTGGACGCGGCGGCGGCAAAATAATTCCTGCGGAGGCGATGCATGCGATTGCAATTGGTGGCAGCGGGGACCGCTGTGCTCGTGGTGGGTCTCGGCGCTGCGTGCCTGGCGCAGGCCGAGGAAGTGACCGTCGACTCGGGCGTCATCTCGGGCCTCGGCGCCCGCAACATCGGCTCCGCCGCCATGAGCGGGCGGATATCCGCCCTCGCCGGCGTCAACGACGCCTCCGGCAAGCTCAACGTGTTCGTGGGTGCGGCGAGCGGCGGAGTATGGAAGTCGACCGACGGCGGGACGATCTTCAAGGCGGTCTTCGACAAGCAGCCGGTGCAGTCGATCGGCGCGATCGCCATCGACCCGTCCCATCCGGCCAACGTGTGGGTGGGTACCGGCGAGGCCTGGACCCGCAACAGCGTTTCGATCGGTGACGGCATCTACAAGTCCACCGATGGCGGCGAGACCTGGACGCACGCCGGACTGCCCGATTCCGAGCGCATCACGCGCATCCTCGTCGACCCGCGCGCCGCCGATACCGTGTACGCCTGCGTGCCGGGCAAGCTGTGGAGCGACTCGGCCGAGCGCGGCCTGTACAAGACCACCGACGGCGGCCAGAGCTGGCAGCTGGTGCTCAGGGGCGCGAACCTGTCGACCGGCTGCGGCGACGTCAAGATGCAGCCGGGCAACCCGGACGTGCTGCTCGCCTCCCTGTGGGACTTCCGCCGCAAAGGCTGGACGTTCCGCTCCGGCGGTGACGGGCCGAAGGCGCCCTCGGGCAGCGGCCTGTACCGCAGCGTCGACGGCGGCAAGACCTGGACGGAGCTCACCGCCCAGTCCAGCAAGGGCCTGCCGGCCAAGCCCTACGGACGCATCGCCCTCGCCTACGCACCGAGTGACGCCCGCACGGTATACGCGGCCATCGAGTCGACCGACTCGGGGCTGTTCATCTCGCACGACGGCGGTGCCACGTGGGAGCGCGGCGACAAGAGCCAGTGGATGGTGTGGCGGCCGTTCTACTTCGCCAATCTCATCGTCGATCCGAAGAATCCCAAACGCGTCTTCAAGACCGACGGCGCCATGATCCTCAGCGAGGATGGCGGCCGCAGCTTCGCCACGATCGGCGGCTTCCAGGGCATGCACGGCGACGTGCACGACGTCTTGATCGATCCGGCCAACTCCCAGCACGTGCTGGCGGGCGACGACGGCGGGCTGTGGATTTCCTACGACGGCGCCAACAAATGGTGGAAGACCGACAATCTGCCGATCTCGCAGTTCTACCACGTGAGCATCGACAACGCGGATCCCTACCGCGTGTACGGCGGCCTGCAGGACAACAGCTCCTGGGTGGGCGACTCGGCGTACCCGGGCGGCATCACCAGCTCGCGCTGGGAAAACATGTACGGCGGCGACGGCTTCTGGATGTTCGCCGATCCGTCCGATCCGGCCTATGTGTATGCCGAGTACCAGGGGGGCACGATCGGGCGCGTCAACATGCGCACGCATGAAGTGCGCGACATCCAGCCCAAGCTCGGGGCCGAGGACCTGAAGCGCTACAAGAAGCTGCGCTTCAACTGGAACACGCCGATCGCCCTATCGCCGCACGATCCGGCGACGGTCTATATCGGCGCCCAGTTCCTGTTTCGCTCGCGCGATCACGGCCAGACCTGGGAACGCATCTCCCCGGACCTCACGACCAACGATCCACAGGAGCAGAAGCAGGAACAGTCGGGCGGCATCACGGTGGACAACTCCTCGGCCGAGATGCACACCACCGTCTACTCGATCAGCGAGTCACCGCTCACGGCCGGACTCATCTGGGTGGGCACCGACGACGGCAATCTGCAGTTGACGCGCGATGGCGGCGGACACTGGGACAACGTCATCGCCAACGTGCACGGCATGGCGAAGGGCTCGTGGGTAAACTGGGTGCAGGCGAGCGGCCATGCGGCCGGTACGGCTTACCTGGCGCTCGACCGGCATACCTTCGGCGACATGACGCCGTACGTGTATGTCACCACGGATTTCGGCAAGACCTGGTCGCCGCTGGTGACTGCCGCGGACACCAAGGGGGTTCGCGGCTACGCGCACGTCATCAAGGAGGATCCGGTCGATCCGCAGCTGTTGTTTCTCGGCACCGAGTTCGGACTGTGGATCTCGGTGGACGGCGGGGTGCACTGGGCGCAGTTCAAGGGCGGCGACATCCCGGCGGTCGCGGTGCGCGATCTGGCGGTGCAGCCGCGCGACAACGATCTGGTGCTGGCCACCCATGGGCGCGGCATCTGGATCGTAGACGACATCACCCCGCTGCGTCAGCTGACGCCGCAACTGCTGGCGCAGGAAGCCACGTTCGTGTCCGCGCGACCGGTGCAGCAGCGCATCGAGGCGCAGGGCGGCTGGGCCAACGGCGCGGCGGCGTTCGTCGGCGACAATCCCGCGGCCGGCGCCGTCATCACCTACTACCAGCGCAGCCGTCACCTGTTCGGCAAACTGAAGATCGCGGTACTCGACGACGGCGGCCACGTGGTGGCCGAGCTGCCGGCGAGCAGCCGCCGCGGCCTGAATCGCGTCGTCTGGACCATGCATCTGCCGCCACCGCACGTACCGCCCGCGGTACAACTGGCCTTTTCCGCCACCCAGGGCCCGCGCGCGCTCCCCGGTACCTACACCATCCGCATGGAGAACAACGGCAAGACCTACGACACGAAGATCGAGGTGAGCCTCGACCGGCGCGTCGCGTGGAGTCTGGCCGACCGCCGCGCGCAGTTCCAAGCCGCGATGCAGGTCGACACGCTGTTCAACGACGAGGCGGCGCTGTTCGCGCAGATCGTCGAGCTGCGCGAGCAGGTCGACGCCGCGGGCAAGGGCCGCTCCAAGCAGGATCCGCTGGCGCGCAAGCTCGGCGACTTCGACGCCAAGCTCGACGCGGTGCGCAAGGAGATCGTCGCCACCACCGAGGGCGGCGCGATTACCGGGGAGGAGCGCCTGCGCGAGCACACCGACCAGCTCTACGGTGCGGTTACCTCCTGGGACGGGCCGCCGTCGCGCTACCAGCTGGACAATATCGCCGGACTCACCGCACAGCTCGGCGCGATCCGCGCGGAGTTCGCCACGCTCACCACCAAGGATCTGCCGCCACTCAACTCGGCGCTCAAGGCCAAGGGGGCGCAGGTCCTGACGGTACCGCCGCTGGCCGCGTTCGATGACGACGAACCGGCGGGCGCGGGCGGCCGTGCCGCCGCTGGGCGCTTCGATCCGGACGCAGCGGGCGCCCCCATACTGCCGACAGACCTGCGACTGTGGAACTGACGCCAGCGAGGTATCCGACATGATCTACCTGCTGGCGCTGCTTCCGGCCACGGCGCTCACCGTCGCCGGCTACGTCGCGCTGTTCCTGTCGACGCGCTCGGCGGGCGGCATGCAAACCTTCGGCAAGTTCCTGGGGTTCTGGGCGTTCACGCTCGCCGCACTGGTGATGCTCGGCGCGCTGTTCGCCGCCGCTCACCATCGCCATCACGGTATGCGCGGCGCGATGCATTGTCCGTGGAACAGCGAGCCCGGCGTGCGCCCGGCTCCGCCGGGACCGCCACCGCCGGGGGCGCCGCAGACCCCGAGCTCACCTCAGGACGGCGCGCCCGCGACCCACTAGATCGCGGTCCGCGCACTTCAGCGCCGCAGGGTGTACTCGGCGCTGCAATAGGGGCACTTCGCCCAACCAGTCTCTTCGATCGCCAGGTACACGCGCGGGTGCGAGTTCCACAGGTACATCTGCGGCATCGGGCAGCACAACGGCAGGTCCTCGACGCCGACCTCGTATTGATTTTGCGCGTTGGGCTCTATGAGCGGCTTGGCCGTCGCGACCATGGCTGTTGCTTCGATCCGCTGACCGCAATTGCTGCGCATTATACCTGCGCATCGGGCGCCGCAGCGCTCATCGTCGCCTGCCACAGCGCCGTCACGGCGGCGCGCGTCTGCGCGAACTGCGCCGCGGGCACCACCGCCGCGACGCCATCGAGGGACAACCGATGGGTGCTGGCGCGATAGCTGCGGTAGGCCGCCGTCAGTACGTCGACGCTCGCCTGCGGCACGAGAGCGGCTGAGGCCACCGACTCGAGCTGGCGGATGGTGTCGGCGAACATCGCCACCGGCGGAAAGTCGTGCGCCCAGCGCAGCGCCCAGTACTGCGCCAGGAACTCGATGTCGGCGATGCCGCCGCGGTCCTGCTTGATGTCGAAGCGGGCCGGGTCGGCGTTGCCGAGCTCACGGCGCATGCGCTCGCGCATGCGCACCACCTCCGCGCGCAGGCTGTCGCGGCGCACGTGAGCGCACAGCACTTCGAGGCGCACCGCCTCGAAGCGCGCGCACAGCTGCGCTTCGCCGGCGACCGCGCGGGCATGCAGCAGTGCCTGGTGCTCCCAGGTCCAGGCCTCGCGGCGCTGGTACTCGGCAAACGCCTCGATGTTGGTGACCAGCAGGCCGCCCTTGCCGCTCGGGCGCAGCCGCACGTCCACCTCGTACAGCCTGCCGGCGGCCGAATGCATCGTCAGCAGGTGCACGATGCGCTGCGCGAGGCGCACGAAGAACAGCTGGTTGTCGATCGGCTGGGCGCCGCTGGTCTCCTGGCGCTCGCCGTGCGAATCGTGCAGGAACACCAGGTCGAGATCCGAAGAGTAGCCGAGCTCCATGCCGCCGAGCTTGCCGTAACCGACCGCGCAGATGTTGACCGCGCGCGCCTGCGTCCCGCTGCCGCACAGCGGCACGCCGAACTGCGCGGTGATCTGCCGCCAGCCGAGCTGCATGGCGCGCTCCACGATGAGCTCGGCGATGTCGGTGAGGCGGTCGCTCACCTGCATGAGCGGCAGCAGCCCGGTGAGGTCGGCCACCGCCACGTGAAACAGCATGGCGCGCTGGAACTGGCGCAGCGCCTCCACCTGCTGCTCGGGGTCGTCCTCGCGCAGCTCCTCCATGTGCTCGGCGAGCTCGCGCGCGAAATCGGCGCGCGTCGGCAGCCGCGTGAGCAGCCGCTCGTCGATCAGTTCATCGAGCAGCAGCGGGTGCGCGGCGATCTGCGCAGCGAGAAAGTCGCCGTGGCGGCACAGCTCCACCAGGCGCGCGCGCGCCGCGGCGTTCTCGCGCAGCAGCGCGAAGTAGGCCGAGCGCTTGCCGGTCGCCTCGATGATGGCGAGCACCCGCCGCAGCACCGGCAGCTGCGCACTGCTGTGCGCGACGTCCGCGAGCAGTGCCGGCAGCAGCGCCTGCAGGCGCTGGCGCCCGGGCTCATCGAGCTTGCGCACCAGCGCCGAGGCACGCAGCTCGAGCAGCAGCCGCGCGGCCTCGGCGCTGTCGCGAAAGCCCGCCTCGGCGAGCGCGTCGGCGAGCACCGCGGTCTCCGCCTGGCTGTCCCAGAAGCGTCCCAGGTCGATGCACACCGCCGGCGGCTCGTCGCGGCCCGCGCCGAACACCACCAGGTGGAAGTGACGGCTGACGCTCTCGCGGTGCGCCGCGAGCGCGGCCTCGAGCGCCGTCCAGTCGCGCTCGCCCATGGCGAGCGCGATGCGCTCGCGCTCGAGTGGCTGCGCGGGCAGCCGGTGTACCTGGCTGTCGGCGAGCATCTGCAGGCGGTTCTCGAGGCGGCGCAGGAAGGCGTAGGCCGCGCCGAGCTCGTTGACCGCCGTTTCAGGCAGCAGCCGCGTCTCACCGAGGCGCGCGAGCGCGGCGCGCAGCGAGGGCGTCTGCAGGCGCCGGTCGCGGCCGCCGCGCGTCAGCTGCAGCGCCTGCACGATGAATTCGATCTCGCGGATGCCGCCGGGTCCGAGCTTGACGTTGTCGGCCAGCTCGCGGCGCGACATCTCGCGCTCGATGAGCGCGCGCATCTCGCGCAGGCTCTCGAACACGCCGTAGTCGAGATAGCGCCGGTAGACGAACGGGCGCACGGCGGCGGCCTCGAGCTCGGCATAGCGCTCGGCCGCGGTGACCGGGCGCGCCTTGACGTAGGCGTAACGTTCCCAGGCGCGTCCGTGGCGCGGCAGGTAGTCCTCGAAGAACGCGAAGCTCGCAGCCAGCGGACCCGAGTCGCCGAACGGGCGCAGGCGCAGGTCGACACGCAGCACGAAGCCGTCCGCGGTCGGCGTCTCCAGCAGCCGCACCAGCGACTGGCCAAGACGGGTGAAGAACTCCTCGTTGCTGATGCGGCGTTCACCGTCGGTCTCGCCGTGCTCGGGGAACAGCAGCACCAGGTCCACGTCGGAGGAGAAATTGAGCTCGCCGCCACCGAGCTTGCCCATGCCGACCACCACCAGCGGCTGCGATTCCCCGCTCACCGAGCGCGGCTCGCCGTAGCGCGTAATCAGCGTGGCGCGCGCGTGCGCCGCGGCGGCGCGGATGGCCGCATCCGCAAAGTCGGACAGCTCGGCGAGCGTGCGCGACAGATCCGCCCAGCCGGCAAGATCGCGCCAGGCGATGCGGGTCAGTTCGCGGCGGCGCCAACGGCGCAGCTGCGCGAGTGCCTGCGCCTCACTGCCGGCCGGTTCGGTGGCAAGCAGCGGCGCGCGGCGGGCGTAGTCGGCCGCGGTGAGCGGCCGTTGCAGCTCGCCGCTGGCCAGCAGATCGGCGAGCAGCTGGCTGTCGCGCGTGCAGGCGTGCGCGACAAAGTCGCTCATCGCCAGGACCGCCGCGAGCGAGTCGCGCACCGCGGCGGGCGCTGCGAGGAGCGCGGCGCGCAGCTGCGCATCGGCCTCGAGCTGCGCGAGCGAACCCGTCACCAGCGCGGCCAGCGCGGCGCTGGCCCCGCCCGGCGGGGTTAGCGCGGTCCCCACGAAATCACGCGTCCTGGCGCAAGTGGGTCGTCAGTGACGACAGGCGTGATTTCGCGGGGTGCTAGTTCCAGATGTTGCCCCCGAGATCGTGGAAGGCGGCGGTGTCGAGCCGGCGGCTCAGACCGTGGAACTGCGAGGATGCCGCGTACACCTGCGCGCCCTCGGAGGCATCGATCGAGGCCTGCCCGCCCTCGATGATGCTGTTGTCAATGTGCACGTTGGCGTGCCGCGCCGATACGCCGACGCCCTGCGCGCTGATGCGGCTGTTGGTGATGTGGATCTCGCAGCCGTCTTCGGCCGACACCGCATCGCCATCGAAAATCAGGTTGCGGTTATCGATGTGCACCAGCCGTGCGCCCTGGCACACGATCGGCTCGTGACGCCGTTCGACCGCAGCATTGGTAACGCTGGCATCGCGCAGCCGCGCGCCGCGCGCCGCGTCCTCGCTGCCGGCGGTGATGCTGTAGCCCGGACCGGACTCGAGCACCCGGCCGGAGCTCGCCGCGGCCGTCTGCGGCGCGAGCGTCGAGGGCTGCACCGCAGGCGGCGGTGGCGGCTCGGGCATCGGCGGCGGCTCCGCGCTCGCTGCGGAAGGCGCGGCTGCGGCCGCCGTCGCGGGCGCACTCGCGGCCGCCCCGACCGCCGCGGGGGGCTGGTCCGTCGCCGTGCCCAGCGCGCCCGAGGAGGCGATCATCTGGTCGGCACGCACCATGCGCAGCTCGCCGCTGCTCTTCACGCGCACGGTGAACGTGTGGCTGGTGGGGTCTTCTGCCACCACTTCGATGCTGTCGTTACGCGCGAGCGCATCGCGTGCCCACTGCATCTGCGCGTTGGTGTCAGATGCGTGCCGGCTGCAGCCGAGGAGTGTCAGCATAATGAGGCAGGCGATGCCGGTCGGGCCGCCGTAGCGATAGTTGGCCATGCGAGCCTCCTCGGGCGCTTAGGGTAAGCACGATAAACCTCGCGCCGCCCCCAAGGAAGTAGTGCGGTGCGACATAGGTCGCGCGGCGCAGCGCGGCAGGGCCAAAAAAAACAGGCCCCACGTTGTGGGGCCTGCGAGTAATGCGCGGAATAGGGGGTCTTGTTCCGCGGCTTTCGGGGTGGGGCCCGACCAGGGGTCGGGCCCGGACCCTTAACTACTGTTATGTAAAGCCTATCGAGTGTTGGGTTCGGAATCGATACCTCTTTAGAGAGGTATTACATGTCCATTCCACCCATGCCACCCGGCGAGCCTGCATGACCGTGTTCCTCTTCCTTCGGAGCCTCGGCCACCATGACCTCGGTGGTGAGCAACAGCCCCGCCACGGAGGCCGCGTTCTGCAATGCCAGGCGCGTCACCTTGGTCGGGTCGAGTATGCCTTCCTCGAGCATGTCGCCAAATTCGCCGTTGGCCGCGTTGTAGCCGAAGGCACCCTTGCCTTCCTTCACGCGGTTGAGAATCACGGCGGCGTCCTCGCCAGCGTTGTCGACGATCTGACGCAGCGGCTCCTCGATCGAGCGCGACAGGATACGAATGCCCACCGCCTGGTCCTCGTTCGCGGCCTCGAGCTTCTCCAGCGCGCGCTGCGCGCGGATCAGCGCAACACCGCCGCCGGGCACTACGCCCTCTTCGACCGCCGCACGCGTGGCGTGCAGCGCATCCTCGACGCGCGCCTTCTTCTCCTTCATCTCGATCTCGGTGGCAGCTCCGACCTTGATCAGGGCGACACCGCCGGAGAGCTTGGCAACACGCTCCTGCAGCTTCTCCTTGTCGTAGTCCGAAGTGGCCTCTTCGGCCTGCTGGCGGATCGACTCGATGCGCGCCTTGATGTCCGACGGCTTGCCGTGGCCGTCGATAATCGTGGTGTTCTCCTTTTCCACGACGACCTTCTTCGCCTCGCCCAGATCGTTCAGGGTCGCCTTCTCGAGCGACAGCCCGACCTCGTCGGAGATCACCGTGCCACCGGTGAGGGTGGCGATGTCCTGCAGCATGGCCTTGCGGCGATCGCCGAAGCCCGGCGCCTTGACGGAAGCCACCTTGAGGATGCCGCGGATGTTGTTGACGACCAGAGTCGCCAGTGCCTCGCCCTCGAGGTCCTCGGCGATGACCAGCAGCGGCCGTCCGGCCTTCGCCACGCTCTCGAGCAACGGCAACAGCTCGCGGATGTTGGAGATCTTCTTGTCGACCAGCAGGATCACCGGCTTTTCGAGCTCGGCGGTCTGGTTCTGCTGGTTGTTGATGAAGTACGGCGAGAGGTAGCCGCGGTCGAACTGCATGCCCTCGACCACTTCCAGCTCGTTCTCCAGTCCCGAGCCTTCCTCGACCGTGATCACGCCTTCCTTGCCGACCTTCTCCATCGCTTCAGCGATGGTCTTGCCGATCGACTCGTCGGCGTTGGCCGAGATCGTGCCGACCTGGGCGATCGCCTTGGAGTCCTTGCACGGCTTGGAGAGCTTCTTGAGCTCCTCCACGGCGCAAATGACCGCCTTGTCGATGCCACGCTTGAGGTCCATCGGGTTGCGGCCCGAGGAGACGGCCTTCAGGCCCTCGCGCATGATCGCCTGCGCGAGCACCGTGGCGGTGGTGGTCCCGTCACCGGCTTCATCGGAGGTGTTGGACGCGACTTCCTTCACCATCTGCGCGCCCATGTTCTCGAACTTGTCCTTGAGCTCGATCTCCTTCGCCACCGACACACCGTCCTTGGTGACGGTGGGTGCGCCGAAGCTCTTCTCGAGCACGGCGTTGCGGCCCTTCGGGCCGAGTGTCGCCTTGACGGCGTTGGCGAGAACGTTCACGCCGCGGAACATGCGCTGGCGTGCGTCATCGCTGAATCGGACTTCTTTGGCTGCCATTGTCGTGATCCTCGCTTACTTGCCTTCAATCACGGCCATGACGTCTTCTTCGCGCATGACCACGAGATCTTCACCGTCGACCTTGACCTCGTTCCCGCTGTACTTGCCGAACAGGATCTTGTCGCCGACCTTCACATCAAGAGGACGGACACTGCCGTCTTCGAGAATCTTGCCCTTGCCGACCGCGATAATCTTTCCCTGCATCGGCTTCTCGGCCGCGGTGTCGGGAATGACGATGCCACCCGGAGAGGTACGCTCCTCTTCCAGGCGCTTCACGATGACGCGGTCATGAAGAGGACGAATCTTCATGGTTAACGCTCCTTAAGCGACTGAATAAATGGGTTTTTTGCCCGAGGAAGGTTATTAGCACTCTCCCCCGTCGGCTGCTAATAATAGGGGGATACGGCCCGATTTCAAGTCGTGTACGGTACTTTTTGCGGGCGTGAGGGTCCGAAGCATGCCCCGATGCACAACCCCGGGAGCCCCGCGGGGGCCCGCAGGGGCTCGCGGGAGGCGCGCGAGGGCCGCTTTCAGTGGGGGCGGCACAGCGCCACGACGCCACGCCCACCGGCCCCGTGGGAACGTCGCGGCTCTTGCGCGTAAATGAACCCCAATTCCTGCCGTTCATCCAAGGGCTAAGCTATACAGAGCGTCCTGACGGGGACTCGCCCTCCGGTACGCTGAAGCATCCATGAGACATATTTCGCTCTTCACCCTGTGCGTCCTCGTGCTGCTGGGCGCTGCCGCCGAAGGCCAGGCGCCGGCCGCCGGTCCGCCCGCCTCCACCGCGGCAGCTGCCGGCGCCGCTGGAAAATCCACCGGCATCGACGCGGTGCTGAGCGCGGCACACCCGAGCGGTGATGACTTCCTGCCGCCCGACAAGGCCTTCCGCCTCGAAGCTTCGGGCGATGGCAGCGACCGGGTGCGCCTCGAGTGGCAGATCACCGAGGGCTACTACCTCTATCGCGCGCGGATCAAAGTGGAGACTGCGAGCCGCGACGTGCAGCTCGGCACCACCCAGTTCCCCGTCGGCGAGATGAAATCGGACGAGTACTTCGGCAAGCAGGAGATCTATCACCACGAGCTCGCCGCGACCGTGCCGGTCGCGCGCGCCCACGGCGGCACTCTGCAGCTGCCCCTGCGGGTGACTTACCAGGGCTGTGCAGAAGCAGGGCTGTGCTACCCGCCCATTACGAAGGATGTGAGCGTCACGCTGGCCGCCGGTGCCGCGACCGCGATCGGCCCCGGGTCGGGTGCTGATGTCGCCGGCAGCGACGGGTCCGACCAGGACTGGTTCGCCGCGCTCGTCCGCGGCAACCTGTTGCTGATGCTCGGGGGATTCTTCGTCGCGGGGCTCGGGCTCGCGTTCACCCCGTGTGTGTTGCCGATGGTGCCGATCCTGTCCGGGATCATCGCCGGCGGCGGCCGGCCGGTAACTGCCGCGCGCGGCTTCGCCCTTTCGCTGACCTACGTGCTCGGCATGGCCCTCACCTATACCCTGGCGGGGGTCGCGTGCGCGGCCGCAGGCCGCCAGGTGCAGGCGATATTCCAGCAATGGTGGGTGCTTGCGCTGTTCGCGGCGCTGTTCGTCGCCATGGCGCTCTCGATGTTCGGCCTGTTCACGGTGCAGATGCCGGCGGTCGTGCAGACGCGGATCGCCGGGATCAGCAATCGCCAGTCGGCCGGTACCTTCGGCGGCGTGGCAGTGATGGGCGCGCTGTCGGCGCTGATCGTCACGACCTGCGTCGGGCCCGCGCTGGTCGGCGCCCTGCTTGTGATCAGTCAGACCGGGCAGGTGGCGCGGGGCGGAGCGGCGCTGTTCGCCATGAGCCTCGGCATGGGCACCCCGCTGCTCGTGGTCGGTGCTTCCGCGGGACGGCTGCTGCCCAAGGCAGGTCCGTGGATGGATTTCGTCAAGAAAGTCTTCGGCGTGATGATGCTCGCCGTGGCGGCGTGGATGCTCGCGCGCATTGTGCCCGAGCAGCTCGCGCTCGCCTTGTGGGCGGTTCCGGCGCTGATCCTCGCCGCACTGCTGTGGTCCCAGAGCCGCAGGTCCGCCGCCGGGGCATGGGGCCTGCGGGCCGTCGGCGTGGCGGCGGCCGTGTATGGTCTGGCGCTGGCCGCGGGCTCGGCGCTCGGCGGCACCGATCCGCTCGCCCCCATTCCGCTGCACACCACTGCAGTCCCGACGCTGCCATTCCGTCCCATCAAGTCCCTTGCGGACCTCGACCGCGAGGTGGCGCAGGCCCGCGCCCGTCACGTCGGGGTGATGGTGGATTTCTCGGCGGCCTGGTGCACCTCCTGCAGAGAGATGGAGCGCTACACTTTCAGCGACCCGCAGGTGCAGGCCGCGCTCGCAGGCAGCGTACTGCTGCGTGCGGACGTGACGCAGAACGACGCGGACGACCAGGCGCTGCTGAAGCACTTCGGCATATTCGGTCCCCCGACCATCGCCTTCTACGGTACCGATGGTGAGGAGCGCGCCGCCGCTCGGGTGGTCGGCTACCTGAAGGCCGACGCGTTCGCCGCCCGCGCGCGCGCGGCACTGCGTGCGCCCACGTGACGGCCCCGGCCCCGGCGCCGCGTCGTGCCGGCGCGGGCGGCCTGCTGCTCGTCGCCCTGGTGCTGGCGGCCTCCGCCGCCGGCGGTTTCCTGGTGCATCGCCTGGCGGCGCCCCGACCCGCACAGCTCTATCCGGTTGCGCAGGGCCCGGGCAACGCCGTCCCGGCACCGCCGCCGGCAGACACGCCGCCCCCGCGGCGCATTCCCGAGAAACTGCCGCAGATCGAGCTGCCGGGCCTCGACGGCGCGCCTCAGGCGCTGTCGAACTGGAGCAATCGCCCCCTGCTGGTCAATTTCTGGGCGACGTGGTGTGAGCCATGCCGGCGCGAGATCCCGCTGCTCAAGTCGCTGCGGCACGCGCGCGCGGCCGAGAAGCTCGAAGTCGTAGGGATCGCGCTGGACAGCCCCGAGGCGGTGCGCCAGTACGCCACCGGCCATGGAATCGACTATCCTGTGCTCGTCGGTGAGCGGGGGGGACTGGAGGCGGCGAACGCCTTCGGCATGGACACGGTCCTGCCTTTCAGCGTATTTGCGGATCGCACCGGGCGGATCATCACGGTCAAGGTCGGCGAGCTGCGCCGGGACGAGGCGGACCTCATCCTCGATCGCATGCGTGACCTCGAGCTGGGACGAATCAGCCTGCCGGCTGCCCGGGCGCAGATCTCGCAAGGCATCGAGCGTCTGGCCGCCCGGCCTTAGGCCCAGGCGGTGCGGGCGCACGGACGGCTCGTTTCCGGCAGATCCCTGCAAATCACAACAATAAGTAGCCTGATAGCGGCAAATTAGGTTACATTCGCCGCCGTTTCGCTGAACGGCGGCTGAACAAGCTCTCGCTCCATGGCCCGCTTGCTGTTACTGAACGGCCCCAACCTCAATCTGCTCGGCACCCGCGAGCCGGCCGTCTACGGCACGGACACCCTCGAGGCGATCGAGAAGCGCGCGGCCGAGGTCGCGCGCGAATGCGGGCACGAGCTCATCGCGTTCCAGAGCAATGCCGAGCACGAGCTGATCGAGCGAATCCACCGGGCGCGCTCGGAAGGGGTGGCGTTTCTCATCGTCAATCCCGGCGCGTTCACGCACACCAGCATCGCGCTGCGCGACGCGATCCTCGCTACCGGGCTGCCGTTCCTCGAGGTGCACCTGTCCAACACGCAGGCGCGCGAGTCCTTTCGGCGGCATTCGTATTTCTCCGACATCGCGATCGGCGTGATCAGCGGCCTCGGCGCCTTCGGCTACGAGGCGGCGGTACGCGCCGCGGCGCTGCGGCTGGGCCGAACACCTTAGACGGAAGGCGGCGCGACGTTTCGCTCAAGGGGGCATTCCCGGCATGGACATTCGAAAAATCAAGAAACTGATCGAGCTGCTCGAGGAATCCGGGATCGCGGAGATCGAGATCAAGGAGGGCGAGGAGGCGGTGCGCATCAGTCGCATGCCGGCCGGCGGTGCCGTAGCACAGCCGCTACCGCCGGCCCAGGCGAGCGCCGCACCGGCCGCGGCAACTGCGGCGGCCCCGGCCGAGGGCGGCGCGCCCAAGCCGAAGCCCAACGAGCACGTCATCACCGCCCCGATGGTGGGGACCTTCTACGGATCCCCCTCGCCCGGGGCCAAGGCCTTCGTCGAGATCGGCGATGAGGTCAAGGTCGGCCAGGTACTGTGCATCATCGAAGCGATGAAGATGATGAACCAGATCGAGGCGGACCGCGCCGGCCGCATCACCTCGGTCATGGCGCGCAACGGCGACCCGGTCGAGTTTGGTCAGCCCTTGTTCGTCGTCGAATAACCCACGCATGATCGAGAAGATCGTCATCGCCAACCGCGGCGAGATCGCGCTGCGGATTCTGCGCGCCTGCCGCGAGCTGGGGATCAAGACGGTCGCGGCCCATTCCACGGCCGATTACAGCCTGAAGCACGTGCTCTTGGCCGACGAGTCGGTGTGCATCGGGCCGCCGCCCTCCTCGCAGAGCTACCTGAACATGCCGGCGATCATCAGTGCCGCGGAGGTCACCGATTCGGTGGCCATACACCCGGGCTACGGCTTTCTCTCCGAGAACGCCGACTTCGCCGAGCGCGTGGAAAAGAGCGGCTTCGTGTTCGTCGGCCCGCGGGCCGAGACGATCCGCATCATGGGCGACAAGGTATCGGCCATCCGCGTCATGAAGGGTCACGGCGTGCCGTGCGTGCCGGGCTCGGACGGCCCGCTCGGCGAGGATGCCGACGAGAACCTGCGCGTCGCGCGCGACATCGGCTATCCGGTAATCATCAAGGCCTCCGGGGGCGGCGGTGGCCGCGGGATGCGCGTGGTCCACAGCGAAGCCTCGCTCCTCAACGCGGTCGGCATCACGCGGGCGGAAGCGCGGGCAGCCTTCGGCAACGACACGGTCTATATGGAGAAGTTTCTCGAGCGGCCGCGGCACATTGAGTTCCAGGTGCTGGCGGACGCGCACGGCAACGTCATCCATCTGGGCGAGCGCGACTGTTCGATGCAGCGGCGCCACCAGAAGGTGATCGAGGAGGCGCCCGCCCCGGGCATCACCGTGCGCCAGCGTCGCTTCATGGGCGAGCGCTGCGTCGAGGCGTGCCGGGCGGTCGGCTATCGCAGCGCCGGCACCATGGAATTCCTCTACCAGGACGGGGAGTTCTACTTCATCGAGATGAATACCCGCATCCAGGTCGAGCACCCGGTCACCGAGCTGATCACCGGCATCGACCTGGTGAAGGCGCAGCTGCTGGTGGCGGCCGGCGAGCGGCTGCCGTACACGCAGGGCGACGTGCAGATCCGCGGCCACGCCATGGAGTGCCGCATCAACGCCGAGGATCCGAAGACCTTCGTCCCCTCGCCCGGGCCGATCCGCCTGTGGCATGCGCCGGGCGGTCCCGGGATCCGCGTCGACAGCCACGTGTACTCCGGATACAACGTGCCGCCCTATTACGACTCGCTCATCGGCAAGGTGATCGCACACGGCGACACGCGCGACACGGCCATCGCACGCATGAAGAATGCGCTCGCCGAGATGGTGATCGAGGGCATCAAGACCAACGTGGCCCTGCACCAGGAAATCTGCAACCACGCGGCGTTCCAGAAAGGCGGCACCGACATCCACTACCTGGAGCGCCGGCTCGGATTGCGGTGAGTGCCTTCCTCGAGCTGTCCTTCGTGCTGGGCGCGCTCGATGCGCAGGCCGCGGAAGCGGCGGCCGAGCTGTGCGGCGCCGCTGCCGTCACATTCATGGACGCCGGCGACGAGCCGGTGCTCGAGCCGGCACCCGGCGAGGTGCGGCTGTGGCGCAGCACGCAGGTGTCATGCCTGTTCGGGCAGCCGCGGGATCCGCAGGCGCTGCGGCGCGCACTGGCCACCGTGCTCGGCATCCAACCCGCGGCGATCACCGCCACGCCGTTGGCCGATCGCCCCTGGGAGCGCGAGTGGCTCAAGGACTTTCACGCGCTGCGCTTCGGGCGGCGGCTGTGGATCTGCCCGAGCCACGAGCGGGTCGCCGATCCCGACGCCGTGGTAGTGACGCTCGACCCCGGGCTCGCTTTCGGCACCGGCACGCACCCGAGCACCGCGCTGTGCCTGGAGTATCTCGATGCGCATCTCGAGCGCGGCGCGCGGGTCATCGACTATGGCTGCGGCTCGGGCGTGCTCGGGCTTGCCGCCGGCAGGCTCGGGGCCTGCGAGGTGCATGCTTTTGACATCGACCCGCAGGCCCTGACCGCGACCGCCGCCAACGCCGCGGCCAACGGCTTAGGTTCGCTGCAGGTGCACGCCAGCTGGCGCACGCTGCCGGCGGGCGCGGACGTGCTGCTCGCCAACATCCTGGCCGCACCGCTGTGCTCGCTCGTGCCGCGCTTCGCGGCACTGGTACGCCCGGGTGGGCAACTGGTACTGGCGGGCCTCATGGCGCACGAGGAAGCGGAGGTGACAGGCGCTTATGCCACGTGCTTTGATGTGCGCCGCTGCGGTGATCGCGACGACTGGATCGCTCTCGCGGGACCGCGCCGCCTGATGGCTTGAGCTGGCAGCCTCGATGTTCACCGTCTGTCCCAAATGCGCCCTCACGCTGGTGGTGACCGCCGCGGACCTGCGCGTGGCACAGGGTTACGTGCGCTGCGGCCGATGCTCGAGCGTATTCAATGCGCTCGCCCGGCTGACGGATGAGCGCCAGGCAGCCGGTGCGAGTGGCGCGTCGGACCCGGCGAGCGCGGCCGAGCCGGGCCCGGCAGCCGCGGAGGCTGCTGGCGCACAGCCGCCGCACGAACCGGCAGGCGGGACGGCCGAGACGTCCGCGGTCGCGAGCGAGACCGAGGTCATTCCCGAAGCGGCGCTCGAATTCAACCCCGCCCGCATCGACGTGACGGCGCTGTTTGTCGAGCCCGCGCCCGATCCGCAGTGGACCGCCGCCACCGGCTCGTTCAAGGCGATGATCGCGGCCAACCAGGAGGGGGCCGTCGGCGAGCAGCCGCAGGCACCAGCCGCACCGGCGCTGGCGCCACCGCCAGCGCCGCCCGCGGAGGACCCGGCCGTCGAGGTGGAGGTCGATGCGGCGTTTCTCGCCCGGATGCTGAGCGGCGGCGCGGCTCACGAACCGCCGCCCGCTGCCATGCCTGCCGCTGCCATGCCCGCCGCTGCGGGCTCGCCCCCCGCCGTGGAAGTCCCGCCGGCAGGAAACCTGGCGTCGCTCGCGAACCCGCGCCCGCCGCAGCCGGCGACACCACACCCGCGCCCGCCGCAGCCGGCGACACCACACCCGCGCCCGCCGCAGCCGGCGACATCACACCCGCGACCCCCGCAGGCAGCGGCGGACAGGCCCTCGCCCGCAGCCCGCGCGCCAGCACCGCACGCGCCGGGCGGGCAGCCGGCGGCTGTTGACACGGTGTTGGCGCCCGCGGCGGCCGGCGCGCACGCGATCGCAGCGCCTGCCGATGCCGGTACGACCGAGGAAACGACGACGCTTGCCGCACTCGCGCGCACCCATGCCTGGGCGGCCGGCACCGGGCTCGCGCTGCTGCTGCTTCTCGGGCAGATCGTCAATCACTACCGCGATCGGCTCGCCGCCGATACACGCTTCAACCACGCGTTCACCAGTCTCTACGGCGCATTCGGCGTGAAACTGGCGCCGGCGTGGGACCTGCGTGCCTACGACGTGCGCCAGCTCGGCGCCGCGGTGGATTCCACGAGCAACGGCCTGATCACGGTGCGCGCCAGCGTGAAGAACGGCGCCCACCAGCCGCAGCCTCTGCCACTGCTGCGGGTGACGCTCGAGGATCGCTTCGGCAACCGCATCGCCTCGCGCGACGTTGCGCCGCGCTTCTACCTGCCCCCGGCAGTGCCCGCGAGCGCGCTGCTGGCGAGCGGGCAGCGGGTCGACGCGCAGATGGGGTTCCTCGACCCGGGCGCGAGCGCCGTGGGTTTCGAAATCGACGCCTGCCTGCCGGCGAGCGGCGGCGCGGTGACCTGCGCCAACGACGTGAGCGGGCGCTGAAGCCGTGCAAGTGCGCCTCGGACCCTACACGCTCGACACGCCGGTGGTGCTCGCGGCACCGATGGCCGGCGTGACCGACCGTCCTTTCCGCATGTTGTGCCGGCGCTTCGGCGCGGCACTGGCGGCCGCGGAAATGCTCACCGCCGACCGCAGGCTGTGGCACACGCCGAAGTCGCGCCAGCGCCTCGACCACGAAGGCGAAACCGAGCCGCGCGTCGTGCAGCTCGCCGGCGCCGACCCCGAGGTGCTCGCCGACGCGGCGCGCGCCAGCGTGGCGCTCGGCGCGCAGATCATCGATCTGAACATGGGGTGTCCGGCGAAAAAAGTCTGCGGCAGGTCGTGCGGATCGGCGCTGCTGGCGGACGAAACGCTGGTGGCGCGCATCCTCGAGACGGTGGTGCGCGCCGTGGCAGTGCCGGTGACGCTGAAGATACGCACCGGCTGGGACCGCCAGCACCGCAACGGCGTGAAGATTGCATGCCTTGCCGAGCAGTGCGGCATTGCGGCGCTCGCCGTGCACGGGCGCACGCGCGCAGATTTTTTCGCCGGCGACGCCGAGTACCTGACGATTCGCGACATCAAATCGCGCGTGGCGATTCCGGTGTTTGCCAATGGCGACATCGACACGCCGGAAAAAGCGCGCGCGGTACTTGATTTCACCGGTGCGGACGGAGTAATGATCGGTCGCGCAAGCCATGGGTCCCCATGGATCTTTCGCGCTGTCAACGCCCACCTGCGCAATGGATTTGCGAAGCCGACACTTCAGCGCGGCGAGCTGCGTGATATTATTCTCGGGCATCTCGACTCCCTGTACTCTTTTTATGGCGAGGAGACCGGAGTCCGGATCGCGCGCAAACATCTCGGCTGGTATTGCCAGCAGCTGCTGGACAGCCCGGCGCAGGTCCGCCGGGATTTGATGGAGGCTCCGGACGCGGCTGTACAGGTCGCGCGCGCACACAAGCATTTCGACGACTGGGTGAGCACGGCCGCAGTGGCGGCCTGATGCGTAGGTTTCGCCTTTGGGGGGTCTCACGATGACCGCGAAAAGAAAGGCTCGAGCTCGCGATACCACGGCCACGAGGGTCCACGCCCGGGAGCTGCCGCTGCGCAATCACGCCGAGCGTGCACTGAGCGATTACTTCACGAGTCTGAACGGCCACCGGCCCGCCCACCTCTACGACCTGGTGCTGCGCGAGGTCGAGGAGCCGCTGTTGCGCGTGGTGCTCGACTACGCCGAAGGCAACCAGAGCCGTGCGGCGGGCATTCTCGGGATCAACCGCGGCACGCTGCGCAAGAAGCTCAGGCAGTTCGGGCTCGGAGGCTCCTGACGGAGCAGTCTGCACGCCCATGCGCCTGCCGGTGCGCCGTGCACTGCTCTCCGTCTCCGACAAGACCGGCCTGATCGAGCTGGCGCAGGCTCTCGCGCGGCGCAACATCGAAATTCTCTCGACCGGGGGTACGGCGCAGCTGCTGGTGTCGCACGGCGTGCCAGTGCGCGAGGTCGCCGGCTACACCGGCTTCCCGGAGATCATGGGCGGGCGCGTCAAGACGCTGCATCCGAAGATCCATGGCGGGCTGCTGGGGCGCCGCGGCGTCGACGATGTGGTCATGGCGCAGCACGGCATCGCGCCGATCGACCTGCTGGTCGTGAACCTCTACCCGTTCACCGCCACCGTAGCCCGCGGCTGCAGCTACGCGAAGGCAATCGAGACCATCGACATCGGCGGTCCGGCCATGCTGCGCGCCGCCGCCAAGAATCACGACGCGGTGCTCACGGTCGTGGACCCCGCCGACTACCCGCTGCTGCTCGCGGAGCTCGACCACCACGAGGGCGGCAGCGAGTTCGCCACCCGCGCGCGGCTGGCGGCCAAGGCCTTCGCCCACACCGCCGCCTACGATGCCGCAGTCGCCGCCTGGCTCGCCGCGCAGCTCCCGGCAGACGCTGCGCGCTTCCCGGCGACGCTGGCGCTGGTCTTCGACAAGGTGCAGGACCTGCGCTACGGCGAAAATCCCCACCAGCCCGCGGCTCTCTACCGTGAAGTGCCACCGGCAGGCGCGAGCGTCTGCAGTGCTCAGGTGCTGCAGGGCAAGGATCTCTCGTACAACAACATCGCCGACGCCGACACCGCGATCGAGTGCGTGCGGCAGTTCGCGCGCTGCGCCTGCGTCATCGTCAAGCACGCCAACCCGTGCGGGGCGGCCGTGGCGGCCACGGCGCTCGCCGCCTACGAGCATGCCTACCGAACCGACCCGACTTCCGCCTTCGGCGGCATCATCGCCTTCAACTGCGAGCTCGATGCAGCCACCGCCGCCGCCATCACCGAGCGGCAGTTCGTCGAGGTGCTGGCGGCCCCGGCGCTGACCGCCGAGGCCGCGCAGCTGCTGTCTGCCCGGCCGAACGTGCGGGTGCTGGTGCTCGGGGATCTCGCCGCGGCGGCGGGCGGTGAGCTGGAGTTCCGCAGCGTCACCGGCGGGCTGCTGGCACAGGTGCGCGACCGCGCCGACCTGTCGGAAGCGGGTCTCACCGTGCCGACGCGCCGCCAGCCCACGACCGCCGAGCTCAACGACCTGCGCTTCGCCTGGCGCGTGGCGAAGTTCGTCAAGTCGAACGCCATCGTCTTCGCCCGCGAGCTCGCCACCGTCGCCGTCGGCGCCGGACAGATGAGCCGCGTTTACTCCACGCGCATCGCCGCGATGAAGGCGAGCGACGAGCAGCTCGCGATCGCGGGCGCGGTGATGGCGTCGGACGCTTTCCTGCCGTTCCGCGACAACCTCGACGTCGCCGCAGGTTACGGCATCCGCGCCGTCATTCAGCCGGGCGGCAGCCGCCGCGACGCGGAAGTCATTGCCGCCGCCGATGAGCACGACATGGCGATGGTGTTCACCGGCGTGCGCCATTTCCGTCATTGATTAAGGTACTCATCGTCGGCGGCGGCGGACGCGAGCACGCGCTCGCCTGGAAGTGCGCCACGGCAGCGCGCGTGGCCGAGGTGCTGGTCGCACCAGGCAATGCCGGCACGGCGGCCGAGCCCAAAGTGCGCAACGTCGACGTCGCGGCCGACGACCTGGAGCGCCTGGTCGCCCTCGCCGCGCGCGAGCGCGTCGATCTCACCATCGTCGGCCCCGAGGGGCCGCTGGTCGCCGGCATCGTCGACGCGTTCGCCGCGGCGGGACTCGCGTGCTTCGGGCCGAGCCGCCGTTGCGCGCAGCTCGAGGGCTCCAAGGCCTTCAGCAAGGAGTTCCTCGGCCGCCACGGCATCCCGAGCGCGCGCTCGACGACCTTCACGCGCGCGAGCTTCGATCCTGCCTGGCTGCGCCGCCAGCGGCTGCCGCTGGTGGTGAAGGCGAGCGGGCTCGCGGCCGGCAAGGGCGTGGTGATCGCGCAATCGTTCGAGGAGGCGCTGGCGAGCATCGAGGCGATGTTCGCCGGGCAATTCGGCGCTGCCGGCGAGCAGCTGGTGATCGAGGAATTCCTGCCGGGCGAGGAGGCGAGCTTCATCGTCATGGCCGACGGCAGGCACGTGCTGCCGCTGGCGACCTCGCAGGACCACAAGCGCCTGCACGACGGCGACCGCGGCCCGAACACCGGCGGCATGGGCGCCTACTCGCCCGCACCGGTCATCACCCCGGCACTGCACGCGCGCATCATGGACGAGATCATCACCCCGACGACCCGCGCTCTGGCCGCGGAGGGCATGCCGTACACGGGCTTCCTCTATGCCGGGCTCATGATCGCGCCCGATGGCACCCCACGGGTGCTCGAGTTCAACTGCCGCCTCGGCGACCCGGAAACGCAGCCGATCCTCATGCGCCTCGCCGGCGATCTCACCGCGCTGTGCGAGGCGGCGCTCGCCGGACGTCTCGACACGGCGAGCGCCGCGTGGGATTCACGCGCGGCGCTGGGTGTAGTTCTGGCCGCGGCCGGCTATCCCGACAAGGTACGCAGCGGCGACGTCATCGAGGGCCTGCAGCTCGCCACGCGCCTGCCCGGCAAAGTATTCCACGGCGCCACGCGCGCGGCCGGCGATCAGGTACTCACCAGCGGCGGACGCGTGTTGTGCGCGGTCGGACTGGGCGCCGACGTGGCAGCGGCGCAGCAGGCCGCTTACGCACTCGTCGGCAACATTCACTGGCCGGGCATGCACTACCGGCACGACATCGGCTATCGCGCCGTGGGCCGCACGCCGGCATGAGTGCGCCGCCGCGCGCGCCGGCGCCGGGCGCGGCGCCGTTCGACTTCCCCACCCCGCACGTGATCGAGCTATCCGTGACCGCGGCCGACATCGACGCCTACGACCACGTCAACAACGCGGTGTACCTCAGCTGGCTCGATCGCGCCGCCTGGTCGCACTCCGCCGCGCTCGGCGTGCCGCTCGAGCACTGCCGCGCCCTGCGTCGCGGCATGGCAGCGCAGCGCATCGAGATCGACTACCTGCGCGCGGCAGTGCGCGGTGACGCGGTGCGGGCGGCCACCTGGATCGTGAGCGCCGACGGGCGGTTGCGCGCGGAGCGGCGCTTCCAGATCAAGCGCGTGTCGGACGGCGCAACGTTGGCGCGCGCCCGCGTCGATTACGTGTGCATCAATCTCGACTCGGGCCGTGCGACGCGCATGCCGGAGATCTTCGCCAAGGCCTACGTGGTGACCGCCCGGGGCTGAACTTCCCACTTCAGCGTAGATGCCGCGGGCGCTGCTGGCTAAAGCGTGGTGCGTTCAGCGCCCGCGCCGATCCATGGATGGGCACGCCCAGTCGAACCAGCATCTCGCGCCGTCCCAGTTCGGTGACGCGCAACGCGCGACTGTCGAGATCCTGCATCACCCATCTCTTCTTCAGCGCCAGCACGAGCCACGCAGCACCCAATGAGCCCCCAAGATGGCAGCGCCGCTCAGTCCAGTCGAGACATCCGAATGCAAACCTGCGGCGCTGGTTGCGCGCAGTCTCCAGATCGATTCCCATCGAGGTGAACGCGCTCACGCCGCTCGTGCTGACCTCGTATGTCTCGTCGCCTCCCATCGAGCGCGTCTTCAGCCAGCCGAGCGCGACGAAACGGTCACGCAACGTGACGCCGATAGTGCCAGCAATGTGATCGTAACAAGTGCGGGCCTCACGCAGCCGCTCCGGCGCCTTGCACACGAACGCGGTGCCTGCACCGCCCGCCAGGGCGCTGAGCCTTTCCAGCAAGCTTGCGACGTCGGCGCCGCCGATACTGTAGTAGCGGTGCTTGCCCTGACGCCGAACGCTCACCAGCGCTGCTGCCTCGAGACGATGTAAGTGCACGCTGGCCGTCGACGGACTTACCTCAGCCACGGTCGCAAGCTCGGTGCCAGTGCGTGCGCGGCCATCCATGAGACTCACCAGGATGCGCGCGCGGGTGCGATCACCGATGAGGGCTGCGATCGTTGCAATTGCGATGTCGGTGTCGACCGGCACATCCATACTTGCACAGTAGACGAAGTGTCGAGTAAGCACCATCGCTACTGTGCGGCGCATGGCCTCCACGCACTGGCGGGCGCTGCACCCGCCATCGTCGCAACTCGCTTCGCCGGGACAGCTGACGGCTCCGGTCGCGTATCTGCAGCGCATCAGGGTACGCGGCGCAGATCGCATCCGCGTGATTGCCACCGCGGAGATAGACTGGGTGCGCGCCAAGGGCTGGTATACGCATATCCACGTCGGCGGCGCGGTGTACCTGCACCGCGAAACGCTGCGCCACCTGCTCGGCGAACTCGATCCCGAGCGCTTCCTGAGGATCCATCGGCGCACGCTCGTCAACGTGGAGCGCATCCGCGAGGTGCGAGCGCAACTACAGGGCAACACCGAAGTACTGCTGCAGAACGGTACGAGACTTGCGCTCAGTCGCCGCTTCCGGGTCCGTGTGCGAAACGCGCTGGCGGCGAGGGGCGGAGCGTGGCTGGGCGTACTGCTGGTGGTCGCGGCGATTTCTGCGCCCGCGAGATCAGCAGCACAGCAGGCCGATTATTCGCACTATATGTCGCCGTGGAAAACACCTTGGGACTACGCGGGGCCAAAAGGCGCCGAGCATTGGAGCGAGCTCGACCCGGAGTACGCGGTCTGCAACCGCGGCAAGGAACAGTCGCCAATTGACATTCGCAGCACGCAGAAAGCCGAACTGCCGCCGATCCGATTTGCATACCAAAGCGAACCTATCAGGTACGTAATCAACAACGGTTACACGATCCGCGTGAATTACCACGACGCCCCGGGAAGCGGGAACTTCCTGCTGGTAGGCGACAAGCGCTACCAGCTGACGCAATTTCACTTTCACCGTCCAAGCGAGGAGTACGTTCACGGCAAGCAGTACGACATGGTGCTGCACCTGATGCACCAGAGTAGCGACGGGGAGGTTGCCGGAGTGGCAGTGCTGCTCAGAGCAGGCCGCGCAAACGCAACCATTGCGCAGCTTTGGGAACACATGCCGGCGAGCGAGGGCCAGGAGGCTGTTGCAGTCGCGCTGAATCCGGCCGACATGCTGCCGCACAACACGGGTTACTACATGTACATGGGATCGGTAACCGCGCCACCGTGTACCGAGGGCGTGAAGTGGTTCGTGCTGAAGACACCGGTGGACATCTCGGCGGCACAGGTCGCAGCGTTTGCCAGGCTCTACCCCAACGATGTGCGACCTCTGCAGCCCCTGAACGGCCGCATCGTGAAGGAGAGTCAGTAGTAAACCGAGGCAGCGATGTGCTCTCGTTGCGGTCCCGCTCCGGGTAGCGCTGCTGTGGGCCGCACAGACCGCTTCACCAGCTTATACCGTTAGCCGATACTATCTTGGTCGCCAGACGGAACCGCAAACCTGGCCGAGATACGCAAGGTCATGCCTTTCTGGGCGAGCACCCGCTGTCGGCACCCGCACGTGACGCACCCGGCGAATTCAGAGGCGTGAGAGATGGCCTACACAATCGCGGTGAATGGCAAGACCCGGCGCGTCGATGTCGACGGCGACACGCCACTTCTTTGGGTACTGCGCGACGAGCTTGGCTTGAAGGGTAGCAAGTTCGGCTGCGGGGTCGGGCTTTGCGGCGCCTGCACAGTGCACGTCGATGGCAAGGCGGTGCGTTCGTGTACGCTGCCGATCTCGAACGTCGGCAGCGCCACCATCGCAACCATCGAGGGGATGGCGGCTGATCCTGTGGGTAAGAGACTGCAGGAAGCCTGGATGGAGCTCGACGTGCCGCAATGCGGCTATTGCCAGGCCGGGCAGATCATGTCGGCGGGGGCGCTGCTGGCGAAGAATCCTAATCCAAGCGACGCGCAGATCGACGCGGCGATGACCGGAAATGTCTGCCGCTGCTGCACCTACATCCGCATCAGAGCCGCGATCAAGAAGGCGGCACTCGCCGGCAACGGCGCTGCAATGGTGGGGCGATCATGACCGTGCTGAACGCGAAGCACGCAGCGCGCGCGGCCGCCGCCTCAGCCACGGGCGCGGCGGCTTCGATGACTTCACGGCGGACCTTCCTCAAGGTGAGCGCCGTAGCCGGCGGGGGGCTCTTGCTGCAGGCAGTGCTGAAGCCGCTGATGCAGGTGGCGATGGCGGACTCAACGGGAGCGGCGGCCGGCGGATCCACACCACTCAACGCCTTTATCCGGATTGCGCCTGATGGCCTGGTCACCATCATGTCGAAGAATCCCGAGATCGGTCAGGGCATCAAGACCATGCTGCCGATGGTCATCGCCGAGGAGCTCGACGTCGACTGGAAGAATGTGCGGATCGAGCAGGCGCCGCTCGATGCCGCCAAGTACGGCGAGCAATACGCCGGCGGCAGCACGGCGACACCACACAACTACGATCCGCTGCGCCGCGTCGGCGCGGCCGGCAGGCAGATGCTAGTGGCAGCGGCAGCGCAAACATGGAATGTCGCGCCGTCGGAGTGCCGCACCCAGTCCGGCGTCGTCCATCATGAGAAGAGTGGTCGATCCCTGACCTATGGTGCACTGGCCTCCAAGGCCGCCGGGCAGCCGGTGCCGGAGCTCGACAGCGTGGTCCTCAAGGATCCGAAGACCTTCAGGATCATCGGTCGTCCGCTTCCGGGCATCGACAATGGCAAGGTCGTAACAGGCCAGCCCCTCTTCGGCATCGACGTCACCGTACCGGGCATGTTGTACGCCGTCTTCGAGAAATGCCCGGTGTTCGGCGGCAAGGTACGCAGCGCCAACGTTACGGCGCTCAAGACGCTGTCAGGCGTGCGCGACGCCTTCATTGTCAGGGCGAGCGAGGCCAACCGCAATGACGATCCGCAGGGGCTCAATGATGGCGTCGCCATCGTGGCAAAAACCTGGTGGGCGGCGAACCAGGCACGCAGGAAGCTCGAAGTCACCTGGGACGAAGGCCCGACCGCAGCCCAGAGCAGCGAGGGCTTTGCCCGCAATGCGACCGGGCTCGCCCAGGGAGCACCTGCGGCGTATCTGCGGCGCGATGGCGACGTAGCCGCCTCGCTCAGGACTGCTGCACATGTCGTGGAAGCGGCTTACTCGTATCCCTTCCTCGCCCATATCACACTCGAGCCGCAGAATTGCACCGCCCGGTTCCGGGAGGGAAAGGTCGTGCTCTGGGCGCCAACGCAGAATCCCGGACCGGGAGCGAAGCTGGTGGCGGCGACCCTCGGCATCAAGGAAAGCGATGTCACCGTCAACATGACGCGAATAGGCGGCGGCTTCGGCCGACGCCTGCGCAACGACTTCATGGCGGAGGCCGCCTGGATCTCGAAGCAGGTCGGCGCACCGGTAAAGCTGCTATGGAACCGCCAGGACGACATGCAGCATGATTTCTACCGGCCGGCGGGCTTTCACTTCTTCAAGGGGGGGCTTGACCCAGCGGGCGCACTGGTCGCCTTCAGCGATCATTTCGTGACCTTCGGCCACGATGGTCAACCGGTCAATTCCGCGCAACTGACCGCCACCGAGTTCCCGGCGCAGCTCGTGCCGAATCTCGAATACGGCCAGTCGCTGATGGAGCTCGGCGTGCCGACCGGACCGCTGCGGGCGCCGCGCTCCAACGCCCTGGCCTTCGCCTTTCAATCCTTCATCGACGAGTTGGCGTATCAGGCCGGCCAGGATCCGGTGGAATTTCGCCTGACGCTGCTCGGGGAGCGACGCGCGCTGGTCAATGACAGCGGCAAGCCGGATGCGCTGCGCGATTTCGACACTGGCCGCATGCGCGACGTCCTGAGCCGTGTCGCGGAGCTCTCCGGCTGGTCGCAGCGCCACACGCTGCCCGCACGCACCGCCAAGGGAGTCGCCTTCTATTTCAGTCACCTCGGCTATTTCGCCGAGGTCGTGCAGGCGACCGTGGCGCCCTCAGGCGAAATCAGGCTCGACCAGGTGTGGATCGTCGGCGATATCGGCAGCCAGGTCATCAACCCGAGCGGCGCCGAGACTCAGGCGCAGGGCGCGGCGCTCGACGGGCTGGGCGCCGCGCTCGGGCAGGCGATCACCATCGATCGCGGTCGGGTGGTACAGGCCAACTTCGACAGCGTCAAGCCGCTGCGCATCGATCAGGCACCGCCGATCGAGGTGCATTTCCTGACCACGGACCATCCGCCAACCGGTCTCGGCGAGCCGGCTCTGCCGCCGGTCATTCCGGCCCTGTGCAATGCCATCTTCGCGGCAACCGGCAAGCGCATCCGCAACCTGCCGATCGACACGCAAGCGCTCAAGGCCTGAAGGAGCGACGCGCCAGCGCGCCTGAGCGCCACGGCATTACGTGGCCTGCCCGTCAGAAGCTGAAGCGCACGAACGCTTCCGGTCCGGCGATGTCGAAATGCACCACCCCTGGCGCGGTGGAGGTGCTGCTGCGGGTGAGCGCGGTGCGTGTCGAGCAGTAGCCCACCCCGGTGGTGAAATTCGCATTCCAGCGGAACTGCGCGTCGCTGTGCAGATCGATCACCTCACCGTAATCGTCCTTGACGGTTGCGCGGAAGTAAGCGGCGCGCGCCGTGAGGCTGAAACGGCGCGAGACGCGCCAGCTCACATCGAGCGGGATCGCGGGCACCGCGCCTGAGGCCGACACGGTCTGCTGCTGGAAGGTCGCCGGCGCCTGCAGCTGCGCGGTCAGCTGCACGGCGTAGCCGGCCAGCCCCGAGCCGATCTCGAGCCGGTCGCTGCGCCAGAAGGAATAGGTGTAGGTGACGGTGATCAGCCTCCAGTCGAACGAGCTCGCCAGCTGCGTGCCGGCCGGAAAGGTCTGGCTGCCGAAGACGACCGGGTTGCCGATCAGCACGCCGCCGTTGCGATCGGACTCGAAGTAGTCGACCCGCAGGCGGTTGCGCTCGCGCATGCGCAGCATCGCCTCCACCTCGCCCAGCTGCTGGTGGCCGGGAAATCCGAGGTCGTGCTCGCCATTGAGCGGCGTGCCGTACAGCACCGCCGAGGGTTGCGAGGGGTCAGCGCGCAGCGAGGTGTGGTAGCCGGGGTCGAAGAACGACGCGCTCAGGTAGAAGTGATCGGTGATCGGGCTCGGCACCGACGCCTGGGCCGGAGGCAGCGGCGCGCCCGACAGCGGGTCGCGGTCGGCGTGCGCTACTGTGGCCTGTAGCGCCATAGACGCCGCGGCGAGCGGCAGCCAGCTGCGCATGCGAGACGGGCTCCTCCCGCAAACGGGGGGTCGCGGGTTATGTGGATCTTACTGAGCGGCGGCGGCTGTGTGCCACAGTCGCCGCTCGCCGACGTGACGCCGTTGGCATCACGTACACGCGGCGCGCCACGTCAGCGCTTCATGGCCTCGAAGAATTCACTGTTCGACTTGGTGTCCTTCATCTTGTCGAGCAGGAATTCGATCGACGCCAGCTCGTCCATCGGGTGCAGGAGCTTGCGCAGGATCCACATCTTGGCGAGCTCGCCCTGATCGGTGATCAGCTCCTCCTTGCGGGTGCCGGAGCGGTTGATGTTCACCGCCGGGAATACGCGCTTCTCCGAGATGCGCCGGTCGAGGTGGATCTCGCTGTTACCGGTGCCCTTGAACTCCTCGTAGATCACGTCGTCCATCTTCGAGCCGGTGTCGATGAGCGCAGTGGCGAGGATGGTGAGGCTGCCGCCCTCCTCGATGTTGCGCGCCGCCCCGAAGAAGCGCTTCGGGCGCTGCAGCGCATTGGCGTCGACGCCGCCGGTGAGCACCTTACCGGAGGAAGGCACCACGGTGTTGTAGGCGCGCGCCAGACGGGTGATCGAATCCAGCAGGATCACCACGTCCTTCTTGTGTTCCACCAGGCGCTTGGCCTTCTCGATGACCATCTCGGCCACCTGCACGTGGCGCGCGGCCGGCTCGTCGAAGGTACTCGAGACCACCTCGCCCTTCACGGTGCGCTGCATCTCGGTGACCTCTTCCGGCCGCTCGTCGATCAGCAGCACGATGAGAATCACCTCGGGGTGATTGGCACTGATCGAGGTGGCGATGTTCTGCAGCAGCATGGTCTTGCCGGCCTTGGGCGGCGAGACGATCAGGCCGCGCTGGCCCTTGCCGATCGGAGCGACCAGATCGATGGTGCGTGCGGTGAGGTCCTCGGTGGAGCCGTTGCCGCGTTCGAGTTTCAGGCGCTTGGTCGGGTGAAACGGCGTCAGGTTCTCGAACAGCACCTTGTTGCGCGAGCTGTCGGGGGAGTCGAAGTTGATCTCGCCGACCTTCAGAAGCGCGAAGTAGCGCTCGCCGTCCTTGGGCGGTCGGATCAGCCCGGAAATGGTGTCGCCGGTACGCAGGTTGAAGCGGCGGATCTGGCTCGGGCTCACGTAAATGTCGTCGGGGCCGGCCAGGTAGGAGCCGTCCGCCGAGCGCAGGAAGCCGAAGCCGTCCTGCAGGATCTCGAGCACGCCGTCGCCGTAGATGTTCTCGCCGTTGCGGGCGTGCGCCTTCAGGATCGAGAAGATGATGTCCTGCTTGCGCGAGCGGGCCAGGTTCTCCAGCCCCATCGAGTCGGCGAGCTTCACCAGCTCGTGGATGGGCTTGGACTTGAGCTCGGTGAGATTCATCGAGCTGCGCGACTGCGTCAGCTCGGCGGGACTGATGATTTCCGAGTCGTCGGCGTCGAAGACCTCGGGCTCGTGCATCATCTCGTCGGGGCGCCCGCCGTTGTTGCCGCGGATATCGCGATTGCCGTCGCGGTTGCCGTGGCGCGGGCCCTTGTTGGGCCGGTTGCGACCCTGATTGCCGAGATAACCTCTCACCGTTGCTGCTCCCCGGACGCTTTGATCGGCAGGTCGAGGTTGCTGTCCAGAAATGCCGAAAGTTGTGACTTGGAGACGGCGCCGACCTTCTGCGCCTCGACCGTGCCGTTCTTGAACAGGATCAGCGTCGGGATGCCGCGGATGCCGAACTTGGGCGGTGTCTGCGGATTCTCGTCGATGTTGATCTTGGCGACCTTGACCCGGTCATGGTATTCGCTCGCGATCTCGTCGAGGATCGGGGCGATCATCTTGCAGGGACCGCACCACTCGGCCCAGAAGTCGAGCAATACAGGCTTGTCCGATTTCAGCACGTCCTGTGCGAACGTGGCGTCCGTGGTGTGTACTATGTGGGCGCTGCTCACGCGTTTCAACCTCCGTCAGGCGAAGCGTAAATTGCTTGGAATTTTCGGGGATTCCCCGGGGCGGGCCGGCAGGTAGGCGAAAAGCGCTGCCAGAATACCGCGCTAAACGGTTACACTTAACTCGTGATTGAGTATGCGTTTAAAAGGAATTTGCAGGTGAGATGCCGCGACCCTGCAAGGGCCGCTACTTGAGCCTCTTTGTAGCGCTTCCGGGCCGTTTTTGCAAGTCTCGCAACGATCTTTCCAATCCAACCGCCAACGATTGATGACTGATTCACACTCCGACGCCGTCAGCTTCGCCTCGCTCGGCCTCGAGCCACGGGTCATGCAAGGCATAACGGCCGCAGGGTTCGTCAACTGCACTCCCATCCAGGCGCAGACACTGCCGAACGCACTGAGCGGCCGCGACGTCGCCGGGCAGGCACAGACCGGCACCGGCAAGACTGCAGCCTTTCTGGTGGCGCTCTATCAGACGCTGCTGACACGACCCGCCGCCGCCGCGCGCAGCACCACCTCGGTACGCGCGCTGATCGTCGCGCCGACGCGCGAGCTGGCGGTGCAGATCCATCACGATGCGCTGATCCTCGGCGCGCACACCGGCTTGCGCCAGCTGGTGGTGTTCGGCGGCATCGACTACGAAAAGCAGCGCCAGCAGCTGGCCGCGGGCTGCGACGTGCTGATCGGCACCCCGGGGCGGCTGATCGACTACTTCAAGCAGCACGTGTTCGATCTGCGCGCCACCCAGGTGCTGGTGCTCGACGAGGCCGACCGCATGTTCGACCTCGGCTTCATCGCCGACATCCGCTACATCATGCGCCGGCTGCCGCCGCCGCAGCGGCGCCAGTCGATGCTGTTCTCGGCGACCCTCTCGCAGCGAGTGCTGGAGCTCGCCTACGAGCACATGAACAACCCGGAAACGGTGCGCATCGAGCCGGACAAGATGACGGTCGACCTGGTGCGCCAGATCATCTACTACCCCTCGACGGAGGAAAAGGTGCCGCTGCTCATCGGGCTGCTGCGCCATACCGAGGCCCACCGCACGCTGGTATTCGTCAACACCCGGCGCAGCGCCGAACGACTCGAGACTGTGCTGCACGCCAACGGTTTCCACGCCCAGGCGCTCTCCGGCGACGTGCCGCAAAACAAGCGCCTGCGCTTCCTGCGTGATTTCCACGAAGGCAAGCTCGCGGTGCTCATCGCCACCGACGTGGCTTCGCGCGGCCTGCACATCCCCGACGTCAGCCACGTCTTCAACTTCGACCTGCCGCAGGATCCGGCCGACTACGTGCATCGCATCGGCCGTACCGCGCGCGCCGGCGCGGCGGGCGATGCCATCAGCTTCGCCTGCGAGGAATACGCGGTGGCACTGCCGGACATCGAGAGCTATCTCGGCCACAAGATCCCGTTCGCGGCGATCGCCCCGGAGCTGCTGGCGAGCGGCGTGATCTCGCCGCCGCGGGAGCATCGCCCGCACACGCAGCGTCCGCATGGCGGCCGGCGCCCGGGTGGCGGTGGCGGTGGCGGTGGTGGCGGCGGCCGTGAGCGGCGCGGGTCGCGACCGGGCCACGCGCAGCGCGGGCGGGGCCGCTGAGGCTGCGGCGCCGCAGCGCGCGCAAAGCAACTGGCAGCCGCAGCGCACCTCGGCTAAGCTCTTGACTGCGGTGGGGCCGCCGCCGACAGCTCCAGGCTCACCGTATGCTACAGGTCCCGTATCATGGGCCGCTCCCGCATGGCGGAAATCGAAGACAACGTCGACCGCGAGCTTTTCCGCAACGTGGAGAAGCTGCGTCAGCTGCGTATCGAGCATCGTGACCTCGACGAGGTCATCTCGCGCCTGTCGCTCGATCTGCACGTCGACCAGTTGCAGCTGAAACGGCTGAAGAAACGCAAACTGCTGCTCAAGGACCAGATTGCGCGCCTCGAGAGTCAGCTGATCCCGGATCTGAATGCCTGATGGACAGCGCCGGTAGCGCCCTGCGGGGCGTCCTCGTGCAGCTCACCTCCGCGTCGGTACTGGCCGCGGGAATGGCGCTGCTGGTCGCCTGCCTGGCGGCGCTGGCCGTGGCGCTGGTGCTGCGCGCGCGCCGCGGCGGCGGGCCCGCCGCGCTACGGCCGTCGCGCGCCGCGCACGGGCTCGATCACGCGCTCGAGGCTGTGGTGATCATCGCCCCGATCCTCGCCGCGCTGGCAACGCTGCTCGCCGGCGACGTGCTGCTCATCGCCTTAAGTATCCCCACCGCGGCGATCCAGGCCGCCACACGCGTGGTGGCGGCGCTGGCGGCGGTGCGCCTCGGGGTGTACGTGCTCGGCTTGCTGCTCGGGCCGGACTCGTGGGTGCGCAGCCGCCAGCAGGGCATCACGCTGGTGCTGTGGGCGATCGTCGCTGCGGCCATCCTCGGCTGGCTCGATCTGATCGAGGCCAGCCTCAACCGCGTCAGCCTGGTGCCGGGCCGGGCGCAGTTCAGCCTGTGGGCGCTGCTCAAGGGCCTGGTGGTGGTGAGCGCCTTCGTCGTCGTCGCCAGCCTGATCGCGCGCGCCCTCGAGCGCCACGTGATGCGGCTCGATCAGCTGGCGGTCTCCACGCGCGTCGGGGTGTCGAAATTCGCCTCGTTCCTGCTGGTGGGCCTGGGGCTGCTGCTGGGCATCAACGCCGCCGGCGTCGACATCACCACGCTCAACGTGCTGACCGGCGCGATCGGACTCGGGCTGGGATTCGGCCTGCAGTCGGTCGCCAGCAACTTCGTCAGCGGCTTCGTGCTGCTGATGGACAAGTCGATCAAACCCGGCGATGTCATCAGCTTCAGCGGTTACGACGGCGCCAGCACCGGCAACTTCGGCTGGGTGCAGGAGCTGCGCGGGCGCTACGTGGTGGTGCGCGACCGCGACGGCGTCGATACCCTGGTGCCCAACCAGAACCTCATCACCACCGCCTTCATCAACTGGAGCTACTCGGACCAGCGCGTGCGGTTGAAGCTGCCGGTGACGGTGAGCTACGACGATGACCCGGAGATCGCCCTGCAGCTGCTGCTGCAGGCGACGGAGAATCATCCGCGCATCCTGCGCGATCCACCGCCGGTGTCGCGTCTCATCAGCTTCGGCGACTTCGGCATGCGGCTGGAGATCCGCTTCTGGATCGCGGACCCGGTGAACGGTGTGAACAACGTGCGCTCGGACGTCAACCGCGCGATCTGGCGCATCTTCCGCGCGCACGGCATCACCATTCCGGTGCCGCAGCAGGAGACGCGCCTGCTGTCGCGGCGCGCGCCGCGCGCGCCTGCGCCCGGCCCACTGCCGCAGGCGCCGCCGGCCGGCTCGGACCGGGCAGCCGACTAGCTACCGGGCAGGCGGCCGTCTGCGCCAGCGTCAGTACTCGAACTGGTAGCTCACTCCAACCGAGCTTCCCGGGTCATTCTCCGGCGTCGTTCCCTGGGTGGTGGCCGTACCGTTGCCAAGTCGCGTCTGCAGCTTCAGGTGCTTCGAGAGGTCCACGTCGACCTCCGCCTGGGTGAAGCCGGTGGTGCTCTGCTTCGCACCGACGTAAACGCGGTCGGAGATGTAACGGCCGGCCTCGACGCTCGCGCCGGAGCTCTGGGTGCCGCTGGTACTGGTTCCACCGCCGACCGACAGCCGGTCAAGCCCGAGAGCCTTCTGCATCCGCACGAGCGGGTTGGGCCCGCTGCCGCCGACCCCGCTCAGCGAGGCCAGGGCGGCACCGATCTGCGCGAGCTGCAGCGCCGTGAGCTGCGAGGCAGGTTCGCCGAAGAGGAGTCGGGCGAGAATCTCATCCTGCGGCAGCGATGGCGTGCTGCTCAGGTCGAATTGCGGATGGTCGGCGACGCCGGTGATGTGCAACGTCGAGGTGGTGCCGTCGGCGGTGGTTGCCTGCGCGGTGAAATCCAGCGTTGGGTCGATCTTGCCCTTGAGCCCTGCACCGTTGAAAGTCACCTCGCCTCTGGTAAAGGTCAACTTCGTGCTCGCGAGCGCGAACCCGCCGCGGATCATCTCGAAGCCGCCGCTCACGAGCGGGGTGGCGGTGGTGCCACCGATGTGCATATCGCCGCCGAGTTCGGCGTCCAGGCCGCGGCCCTGCAGGAGGATCTGGTGCGGCGCGTGTAGCTTCACATCGAGGCCGATCACCAGCCTGCGCTCGGGCGGCGGCGGCAGCGCCTGGCCTGGCCGCCGCACGTCGAGCACCACGACGTCCGGCGGCATGGCGTTCGGGATGCCGATCACCGTGCGATGCAGGTTGATCGTTCCGGACAGGTCCAGCCGTTCGCGCAGCGTCCCCTTCGCACTCAGATCGGCGTCGAGGTTCGCGGTGAGAATGTCGCTCGTGATCGGCTGGGCATTCTTCGCGGTCAACTCGAGCTCGATGGGAAGCTTCGGCTGCAGCACTCCGATCGTCCCCGACACCGACAGCTCGCCCGGCGGTGCGCGCGCTTTCAGGCTGACGATCCTCAAGGTGCCCTGGCTCCCGACCAGGTGCCCGCTAATGGCCGCGAGATGCAGTCCCTGCACATAGTCGCGGAACTCACCGTTCTGGATGTCGACCGCTCCCCCGATCTCGGGCGCGCCCGCCGTGCCGGTCACCGTGGCTTCGACGACCAGGGCGCCGCTCGCACGCTCGCCACGCGCCTCCAATACCGGATTGGCCAGCGTCGTATCGATCCTGCCGGTGAGCTTGAGGTCCAATGCGCCGGCGCTGCTGAGCGGTGCCGTGCCGGTGAGCGCAAGCTGCGATGCCTCGCCGGCACTCAGGTGTGCATCGAGCCGCGCGGCGTTATCCGCAAGGTGTGCAGTGGCGTGAACGTCGATCGCGTGCAGGTCCCGTGCCGTAGCGCTCGCGAAGCGCAGGCCCGCCGCTTTGACTGTCACGACGCCCGCAGGCGCCGCTGAGCTTCCCTTGAGCTCGGCGTCCGCGTCGAGGCTGCCTGCGGCGAGAACATCCGGCACGAACGCGTTGACCAGGGAGGCGTCGAGGCCGTGCACGGCGGCGCGCACGTCGAGATCCGGCGAGAGCCGACCGTCGAGCTCAATGACGGCGCGCTGCACTCGGAGCTGCAAGCGGCTGATCGCCAGACCCTCGGCGAAGCTGAGCCGCGCCGGGGCAAGAAGATGCAGCGATTGCCCGTGATAACGCGCTTCGAGCCGCTGCAGGCCGAGCTCACGGCCGGCGAGCTTGAGCCGTGCTGCCGTGTCGAGGCTCGCAGGCTCCCCCTTGAGATTGGGCGATTGCACGTGCAGTTGCAGCGACAGGGCCTCGGTGGGGCCCGAGGCGGTCAGCCATCCGCTGGCGGAGAGATTCGCCGCAACGATGTTGTGCGCATCGAGCCGCAGCTGCGCGTAGGTCCGGTGGACGGCCGGCCGCAGTGCCAGGCTGCCGGCGATGCTGCCTGCGATGGGCGTGCCGAGGAGCGGCTGCAGATCCGCCAGCCGCTCGATGCGCAGGCGCAGACTCCCGTGCCCCGGTGTCAGGTCCGCGGCCGTGGTCAGCTCGCCGTCGAGGTGTGCGCTTCGCCATTGCGCGCGCTGCACCGCGACGTGGAAGGTCTTTCCGGCGCTGCGTTCCAGTGCGGCGTCGAGCTGCAGCGGCGCACCGCCCAGCGTCCCGTGCGCCTGCAGCGTAGCGCTCGCTCGCGCGGGCAGGCCGCGTGCCTTGAGGCTCGCCTCCAGCGTCCCGCGCGGCGAGCCCCGGACCGAAAGGCTCGATGTCAGCTGCAACTGAGCGGTGAGGGAATCGAGCGGTCCGTCGAGTCGCCCCGCGACCTTCAGCGTGCCGGCGAGCGCTGCGGAGAGCGGCGTGAGATTGTTGATGCCCAGCTGGTATCGCGCACGCACCGATCGCACCGCGGGCGCGGTTCCAGCAGCGCCGCGCTCGGCGCTGGCGCTCAGCGACACCGACAGCGTGCGTCCATTCAACGCCAGGCGCTCGATGTCCAGCTTCTGATCCGTCAACGCCGCCCGCAGCTGCAGGCGCGAGGCCCCTCCGAGCAGCGCGGCCAACACGGTTGTGCCACCGGGGAGCTCGGTGTTGGCTTCCAGATCAAGACGGGTCGTGGTGGCTTGCTGCTCGAGCGTTCCCGTGAGCTCGCTCCTGCCACCGATGTTCTGGCCCGCGAGCGCGGCGAGCGGGCCGATGTCGGGCAGTCGCAGATCGAAAGTCGCCCGTCGAGCCCCGGCGGTGACCGCGCGCGCCTGCAGCGCGAAGAGGCGGTGCTCCGCCGAGAGCTGCAGGGGCCAGGCCGCATCGTTCAGGTGCAGGGTGGCCTCGACGCGAAGTGGCGCGTCCGCGAGCAGCCGCGGTTGCGGTCCGGGCAGCACGAGCCCCTCCAGGGCGGCGTGGAGAGCGAGCACGCCGCGTTCGGCGGCCAGGTTCGCGTTGAGCGTCGCGAGACTGGCGCCGCCGGGGATCTCAAGGCCGGCGACCTTGAGGCGCGCCGCTGCGCGCGGTGCGGTGACGGGCCCGTGCCACTCCCCGTCGAGCGCGATGTCTTGCCAGGAGAGGCCGGGTCGCGGAGTCATTGCCGGGGCGTTCAGGCGGTAGGCAAGATCCGCAGCCTCGTGGGTGAGGTCGACCGTGCCCTGCGCATCAGCCCGCAGCTGTCCGGCCCGCGCATCGAGCTGCAGCCGCGCGCCGCCGCGCGGCCCGTGCAGCGTTGCTACGACGGCCACGGCTCCCAGGCCTGGATACTGCAACAGATTTTCGAGCGCCCCGCCCGCCGGCTCTTCGAGCTTGAGGCTCCCCTCGAGGTCGAACGGGTCGAAGCGCACGGTGAGCTCGTAATCACCGCCCGCGCCGTCGGTACGCCGCACCGCGATGCGGGCGGCCGCGTTCTCGAGCGAGATCAGATGCGCCGTACCCTGGACGGCAAGTGTTGCGCGGCTGCCGGCGAGCTGCGGGCCGAGCTCGAGCGTTCCGATCGAGAGCTGCTGCAGATCGGTGCGCGGCAGGCTCGTGGTCCCGGCGCTTTTCTTCTGTTCGGGCTGGGGAACGGGCTGGCGCTCGATGTCGAGCCGTGCGATCCGCAGCTCCTCGATCATCACGTGTCGCACCAGTAGCTGCAGCGGCGACCAGCGCAGCGAGAGCTGCTGCGCAGTGAGCCAGGGGCCCCGCGCGTCGCTGAGCTGCAGTTGCTCCAGATCGAGCGCCGCGGGGAAGGAACCCGACAGACCCGAGAGCCGCACGTGGCCGTCGGTCAGGGTTGCCGTCGTGCGCTCGATCCACGCTCTCCCGGCGGCGGTGTTGCCCGCGATCAGCAGCGCTGCGCCGAGCAGCACGAGGAGCAGCAGCACCCCGGCGAAGCTCCACGCAGTGATTCGCAGCGCCCGACGCATCAGAACGCCTGGCCGAGGCCGATGTAGACCTCAAAGCGATCGTCGTTGCTGCGGCGGAAGGTCGGCACGGCGAAATCGAGCCTTATCGGGCCGATGGGCGAGTAATAGCGGGGGCCCGCGCCGACCCCTACCGTGTAACAGGTCGGCGTGCCTTCCGCGGAGGTGGTGCCTTCAAGAGGCGTGCTGGCGCTGCAGCGCTTGCTGTGGATCAGCCCGGAGAAGGTGCTCAGCTTGTCCGTGACCTCACCGGCGTCGACAAACACCGCCGCGCCGAAGCTTTGAGCGATGCGCTGCCGGAATTCGACGTTGAGGGCGGTCATCGCCGTGCCGCCGACCGGGTTGCCGTCGGGGAACTGGGGTCCCACCGACTGATAGCGATAGCCGCGCACCGTGCCGCTGCCACCGGCGTAGAAGCGCTGGTCGGGCGGCAGATCAGGAACCAGCACCGGATGACCGTCCACGATCTCCTCGACGTCACTCGCTCCGAACGCGCTCGCGCCGACCGCGCGCAGGGCAAGAACGCTGCGCCCCCGGGCTTCGCGCAACAGCCTGCTCAGGTCGAGATAGTCGGCGATGCTGGCCTGGGTGACGAAAAAGGTCGCGTCAGGCTGGCCGCGCGAAAGCGTCGGCGCGAGGCTGAACGAGGCCCGCAGCCCGTGGGTCGGGTCGAGCAGCGGCGAGGGAAGGTCGGTCGAGTCGTAGAGAACTCCCAGCGGAAGCGCAAACAGGGTGTAAACGTGTGTCGTGCCTTCCTGGGTGATGGTCTCGTGCACCGCGGAGACGCCGACGCTCGCCGTCCAGATGCTCGATAGCTTGCGGCTCAGCGACACTGCGGAAGTTTCCGCCGTCTGGTCGTACGCCTGCAGCGACTGCTTGATGGCGCCCAGCGCGAACTGCAGCTGCTGATCGCGATGCGCAAACTCGGGAATGATGTACTTCGCGCTGGTGTCATAACCGATGCCGGTGGTGGCGGTGCCGCCGAGATTGATCAGCGTGGCGGACAGGTTCAGCTGCTCAGCATTACCCAGTACGTTGCGATCGCTCCAGGTGACCCCGGCGCTGCCGCCAAGATCACTCGAGTAGCCGGCGCTCAGGCCGATGGCGTGCCGTTTACGCTCGCTCATCTGGAACGTGACGGGCACGCGCCCCGCAGCGTCCGCAGCATCGCCGAGCCGCACGCTGACCGCGGCGAAGACGCCGAGCGTGAGCAGGTCCTGGCGCGCTTTTTCGACCGCGATGGCGGAGTACGGCTCTCCTGTACGCAGCAGCAGCCGCCGGCGCACCAGCCTTTCGTGCACGCGCTTGAGCCCCTCGAACCGTATCTCGCCGATCTGCACCTTAGACCCCGTCACGACGTGAAAGCTCAAATTCAACACTTGCGTGTCCCGTTCCTCGTAGACCACGGGCGCATCCACCCTGGCGAAGGCATAGCCGTGGTTCTCGAGCGTCGTCAGCAGTCGCGCGCCGCCCGCCAGGACGTCGGCAGCGACCGCCGGGGCCCCGGAGGCGAGCCCAAGGCTGCGGCGTGCAAAATCCGGCGCCGATCCCTCGATCTCGATGCTACCGAGGTGGTACAGGGGCCCAAGATTGAAGCTGATCTTGCACACCGCGTCCTTGCCCCTCGGCAACGCGCTCAAGGTATCGCTGAGTGTCGGCGTATCGAGTGCGAGGCCCTCGATGGCGATCGAGACCGCGCTCTGGTAATAGCCGAAGCTCTGCAGAACCGTATTCAGCCGATCGAGGTCGCCGCGCGCGCGGGCGATCAGACCGAAGGGGTCCACGGGAACCGAGACGCGCAGCGCCACGAGCTGCGATGTTGCTTTGAGCGTCGAATCGAGTGCGCCGTTCCCGGTGGATTGCAGCTGCACCCGATACGGTTGCGGGTCGGCAGCCTGCGCGATGCAGGGCTGGAGAACTGCACCCCCAAACAGGACCACGGCGCAGTACCAGTTCGGACGCATCCTGACACCGACTGTGCCGCAAGCCTCATCGCCACATCAAGCGTTGCAGTGGCGGCAGCCTGTCCGTGACAGAATGCGCGCAGCCCGCTCCGAGGAGGCTTCCGCGGCCGTGCCGTTGCCCATCGTCCCCGGCGTCGATCTCCCCGACAGCGACCTGTCGGTGTCGTTCGTGCGCGCCGGCGGACCGGGCGGCCAGAACGTCAACAAGGTGGCGAGCGCCGTGCAGCTGCGCTTCGACATGCAAGGCAGCCGCTGCTTGAGCGCGGAAGTGAAGCAGCGCCTGCGCACGCTCAGCGGCCGTCGCCTCACCGCCGCGGGCGAGATCCTCATCATCGCCCGCAACCACCGCGATCAGGAGCAGAACCGGCGCGATGCCGAGCGGCGCCTCACCGAGCTCATCCGCCGGGCGCTGGTAGCCCCAAAACCGCGCAAGGCCACCCAGCCGACGCGTGGCGCGCGCGAGCGGCGCCTGCAGCACAAGGCGCACGCGCAGCGCGCCAAGCGCCTGCGCGCGCGGCCGCGCTGGGATGAGTGATGCGCGTCGAGGCCCGGTCACCGCAAGACCGCTGTCACTGCGGCGGCGCGCCCCCCTGCCGCGCGGCGCGCAGACCCTCGGGGTGCAGCAGCCAGGCCGCCAGCGCCGGCAGCAGCACGATCGCCGCCAGCATGTTCACCAGGAACATGAAGGTGAGCATGATGCCGATGTCGGCCTGGAACTTGAGCGGCGAGAACACCCAGGTGGCAACGCCGATCGCGAGCGTGATGCCGGTGAAGATGATGCTCGCGCCCGTCACGCGCAGCGTGCGCTCGTAGGACTCGCGCACCGGCAGCCCCTGGTGCAGGAACTCCTGCATGCGGCTGAAGAGGTAGATGCCGTAATCCACGCCGATGCCCGCGCCGAGCGCCACCATCGGCAGCGTCGAGACCTTCAGGCCGATGCCGACCAGTGCCATTACCGCGTACACCAGCACCGACACCAGCGCCAGCGGCAGCACTACCAGCAGCGTGCCGACGACCGAGCGGAAGGTCAGCAGGCACATGACGATGACCGCCGCGAACACTCCGACCAGGATCAGCAGCTGCTTGGCCTCGACGGTCTCGTTGGTGGCGGCCATCACACCGAGGTTGCCGGTCGCCAGGCGTATCTGCGCGCCGGCGATCGGATTCGCGCTGCGCCAGCGCTTCACCTCGCTCACGACGCGTGCGATGGTGCCGGCGCGATGGTCGGTGAGGAACATCATCACCGGCACCACGTCGCAGTTCTCGTTGAGCAGCCCGGTGCTGGTCTCGATGTAGCGCGTCGACTGCGTGAGCTGGGTCTGCTCGCGCGGAATGCTGCGCCACTTGAGGCTCCCCTCGTTCCAGCCGGCGATGGCAACCTTGGCGATGAACGGCAGCGTGATCACATCCTGCACGCCCTCGACGTTGCGCAGGCGCCAGCCAAAGCGGTCCAGCCAGCTCATCAGTGCGTGACTGACGCACACCGGCTCGGCCGACTCGCTGATCGCGTTGAGCACGTCGACGCCGATGTTGAACCTGGAGGTGATGACGTCGTTGTCGCGGTTGTAGCGCGAGCCGGGGCGCAGCTCCGGCACACCCGTCTGAGTATCCCCGATCGGCGTCTCGCGTCCCTTCCACCAGCCGAGCACCCCCAGCACGACGGCGAGCGCGATGACGGCGAGCGCTGGCCCGCGCCGGGTGACGGCCGACAGCTGCCGCCACAGCGGCCCCAGCCGCTGCTGGCGGCGCGCCACCCGCGCGTGAAAACCGGCATCGAAGTGCACATAAGAGACCAGCACCGGCAGCAGCACCAGATCGGTGAGGATGACGCTGGCGACGCCGATGCTCGCGGTGATCGCCATCTCGCGGATCACCTGCACGGGGATCAGCAGAATGGTGACGAAGCCCACCAGGTCCGCGAGCAACGCCACGATCGCCGGTGCCAGCAGCTGGCGGAAAGTGCGGCGCGCCGCCTGCATGCTGTCGAGGCCGGCGAACGCCATGTCGCTCACCGCACTGATCTTCTGCACGCCGTGACTGACGCCGATGGCGAATATCAGGAACGGCACCAGCAGTCCGATCGGGTCGATGCCGTAATGCAGCAGCACCAGCGCCCCGAGCTGCCAGATCACCGCGATACACGAGCACAGCACCGGCACGAAGGCGACGCGCCACGACTGGCAGTAGATGCGCACCGCCAGCAGCGTCAGCACCAGGGTGATGGCGGCGAACAGCAGCACCGCCCCTGCGCCATCGGCGATATCACCCATGACCATGGCGAAGCCGATGATGCGCACGTCGATGCCGCGCCCGGCGAGCGGCTGGCGCACCCGCCGCTCGAGCTCGTGGGCCACGCGGATCGGATCGACCGGCCGCCCCTGTGCGTCCTCATCGAGCACGATGGCGCTCACCAGCGCGCCGGAAAAGTCGTTCGCCACCAGCCGGCCGATGATGCCCGCCTTGCGGATGTTGTCGCGCACGCGCGCCATGTTGTCAGGTGTCGGCGTGAAGTCCGCCGGGATCACGTTGCCCGCCTCGATGCCGTCCTCGACCACTTCGAGGTAGCGCACGTTCGGGGTGAAGATCGACTGCACCCGGGTACGGTCGATGCCGTCCATGACGATGACTTCGTCGGTGGCCCTGCGCAGCGCAGCGAAGAACTGCGGCGTGAACATGTTGCCATCGCGCGCCATGAGCGCGATCAGCACACGGTTGGCGCCGCGAAACTCCGCCACCCGCGGATCGAGATAAGTCCGCATGTACTCGTGCTGCACCGGCAGCGTCTTGTTGAAGGAGGTGTCGATGCGCAGCCCGCGCGCCGCGAGCGTCGCGAGCAGTACCGTGCCGAGCGCGAACACCACGAGAATGAGCGTGCGGTGCCCGAAGATCAGCCGCTCGACGCGGCCGGTCAGCGTCGCCGTAACAGGGACCGCAGCCGCCATCAGGGTGCGCCTCGGGCGCCGAGCGGCGCGCCCGCCAGAGTGATGACCCTGGCGCCATGCTCACCCACTGCCGCGACCTTCTCATCAGCGGCCGGCACGGCGGCGGCGAGCCCGGCGCGATCGCTCTGCTGCAGCAGCGTGAATGTGCGCCCGGCGTCGCGGCTGACGAGCACCACGCCGGACAGGCCGATGATCGCCACCGTGCCCTCATCCAGACGCGTGGCGCCATCGAGCATTTCCGTCGTGCCGGTGTCGATCCTTCGCCAGCTCGAGCCGGCGTCCTCCGAGCGGTACAGATTGCCGCGCAGGCCAAAGGCGAGCACTGCTTCGCCGGCCAATGGCAGCACGCCAAAGAACGAGCCCTCGTAGGGCGAGGGGAGCGTCAGCCAGCGGCTGCCGCCGTCATCCGATCGATACAGGTGACCGGCTTCGCCGGCGATGTAGAGCCGCCCCGCGCTGCCGGCCACGATGCGATTCAGATGATAACCGCCGCCCGGCGCGCCTTGCTCCGCCGCGGCCACCGCGGCGCGGTCCGCGGCTGCGGGCGGGGCGCTGCCGGAACGCGCCGGTGTCGCAGCCTTGGGCCACGCCGCGGGCGTGAAGCTGACCTGCCGCCAGCTGGCACCGGCGTCCTCGCTGGTGAGGTAGGCGCTGTAGGCGCCGACGGTGATCACATGCCGGTCGGCGCCGCACCACACGTCAAGCAGCGGCCGCTGCGCCTCGGGGGCATAGTGCGTGCGCTGCCAGCTGCGCCCGGCATCGGCGCTTGTCAGGATCACCTCGTCGTGACCGACCGCCACGCCATGCTGCGCATCGAGGAAGCACACGCCCGTGAGCAGCACCTGGGTCGGAACCGAGACGGCTTGCGTCCAGCTGCCGCCCTTGTCGTCGGACAGAACGATGATGCCGCGATCGCCCACCGCCACCAGCCGTTCACCGGCGCTGGCGACGGCGACGAGCAGCGAGTGGGCGGCGAGCCGCGCGGGCTCGGCGTAGAGCGGCGGTGGCTGCGCGTCGCGCGCCGCGCTGGCCGCAGCGAGTGCGAGCCCGAGCGTAACAACGGATCTGCGGCGGGCTCGGTGCATCGCGCCATCCACGGCGGCCGCAAGAATCCTGGTTTTCGCCCGCAGCGCGCGCCTAGCGGATTCCGCGCCGCTCCAGCAAGCTCGGCTGATAGTCGGCGGCCGTGCGTTTGACGTTGAAGTCGTAGGAGCCGCGCTCCTCGCTCTGCAGGCCGAGCGCGAGATAGCGTCCGTTGGACAGATCCATGACCAGCTCCAGGCTGTCCCACAACGACGGCAGGTTGTAGTAGTTCATGGCGTGGCCTTCCTGCACGCGGTACAGCTGCCCGCGGGAGTCATAGCAGTCGACGGCGAGGATCTGCCAGGAGTCCTCGTCGACGTAAAACGTGCGGCGGCTGTAGAGATGGCTGACGCCCGGCTTGAGGGTCGAGTCCACTACCCAGACGCGATGCAGCTCATAGCGCGCCAGGTCCTGGTTGATGTGATTCTTGTGCAGCAGCTCGGCGTATTTGAGCTTGCCGTCCTGCAGGCGATAGGCATTGTAGGGAACATAGATCTCGCGCTTGCCGAGCAGCTTCCAGTCGTAGCGCTGCGGGCTGCCGTTGAACATGTCGAGCTGATCGGCGGTGCGCTGGTTGTCGGAGTTCGTGCCGGGATTGTCGAAGGCGACGTTGGGCGCACGCCGCACGCGGCGCTGTCCCGGGTTGTACACCCACGCACGCCGTGATTCCTTCGCCTGATCGAGCGTCTCCTGCACCAGCAGCACCTCGCCCGCGAGTCGCGCCGGCGCCGTGGTCTCCTGGGTGAAAAACAGCAGGATGTTGTTGAGATTCTGCTCCGTCATGCCCGGCTCGTAGATGAGGAAGTAGAACTCCTCCTTGAAGTTCACCAGCGTGTAGCTGCCGCCGGCGGTCACGGCGGTCTGCCCGATCTGCAGCGCCGCGGCGAGACCGCGGTAACGCGTGATGTGATTCCAGATCACCTCGAGTCCGTTCTGTGGAATCGGGAACGGAGTGCCGCCGAGTGCCCCGGTGAAACCGTTGCCGTCCGGAACGAGCCTGGCGGTGGTCGCATTGCGCTTGGTGGCCTCGTAGACGCTCTCGGGGGACGCGCCGCTGCGGTGTGTGGGATAGACCACCATCTTGTAGTCCGCATAGGCCTTCAACAGCGCCTTGTGACCCTCCGTGAGTTTCGCCGCGTACTCGGCCATGTTCGCCGCAGTGATCGTGAAGAGCGGCTTGTCGCTCGCGTACGGATCGGGGTAGTGATCGGGCGAGTGGTAGTTGGGAAAGCCGGCGTCGCCCGGGGATTTGAGCCCGCCGTTCCACGCCGGGATGCTGCCATCGGCGTTACCGGCCCGTTCCCCGCCGAGCGGTGTCAGCTCGGCACCCAGGCGGGCGGCATCCTGAGGGCTGACCGCTCCCCAGGCGGTGGCTGCGCACAGCAGCCCGGCAGACAACCGGATCAGCGTTTTCATTGCGGCCTCTCCATCATTGCGCCCTCCCCGGCAAGGCGCGGCTTCAGAACGAGACTTTGACGCTGGCTGCAACGAAGTCGCGGTCGTTGAGCAGGTTGTACTCGCCGGCGCCACCGAAGTGGCTGTAGGCGACGTCGAACTCCCACCTCTGGCGCGTGCTGAGCGTGACTCCGGCGGTGTATGCATAACTGCCCGCGAGAAAGGCACCGCCGGGGCCGGGCGAAACTCCGGTCACACCCTGACTCCAGGTGATGTGCGGGATCACGTTCCAGCTACCGATCAGGTTGTCGTACTCGAGTCTGCCGGCGAGCACGTATCCCCAGGCGAACCGCGTGGCGAACGCCGAGCCGGGAGCCAGGCACTGACCGAGCGGATTCGGCTCAACGGTGCCGCTGACGCACTGGCCGTTCACCGCCGGAAACTCCGGATAGCCGCCGAGGTTCGGATTGCCGCTCAGGTTCGTTCCCGGTCCGTCGTAGCGCAGACCGAAGCCCTCGGGACCCCCGCTGAGCTGGTTCTGCAGCCCCGGCACCCAGTCCGCACCGGCCTCGAGCACCACGACCCCCTGGGAGGCTTTGAGAATGTTGGCGAATACCTGCGTGGCGGTGACGTCGAAGTGCCAGGTGTCCTGCAGCTGATAGCCCTGCACGGTCTGTCCCAGTCCGTACAAGCCGAGCTGATTGCATCCGGTGATGGGCGTCGCGGAAGTCGGTACGCAGTGCCCGGGCCCGGTCACCGGCTCACCGAGGAGCTTGGCGATCCCCGTCTCGAAGGGTGTGAGCGATGCGTAGATGAGCTCGACGTCATCGAGCTGCAGCGGCACGTCGTGACGATAGGCCACCTCGCCCTGCAGCGCGGTGCCGGTCTTCTGGATCTGCGTGTTGAAGGACACGCCGAGCATCTTGATGTTCTGCGGAAATGACTCGTACAGACCCTCGGTGCTGCTGTACGCGGAGGTTGCGAGGTTGCTGGCCTGGTTGTTGACGTTGCCCCCCGCCAGCAGCGTGTTGGCGCCGATGGTGGCGTACTGCGTCGCCGTCGCCAGACTCAGGTTGCCGCCGAGCGCTGCGGCGCGCTGCGCGCCGATGGCCGCGCCGGTGGCCACCGCGGCCGCGAACGGCAGACCCGCGGCGATCGCCTGGGCGGCGCCACCCACGGCGTTGACCGCGCCAAAGGCGTTGCCGAGGCCCGCCTGCGTGCCAGTCTGAAACGACACCACCGGCAGGCGGCTGGTGTAGTTGAGGAAGTAGAACCCCAGCTCGGTGCCCTGGCCGAAGTTCGGCAGGTACCACTTCAACTTGATGCCGTACTGGCCGGACTCGTCCGGCCTGTGATCGGGCAGTCGCGGGATCGTCTGGAAGTCGCTGATCAGCGGGCCGCCCAGGGAAGCGAAGTTCACGCCCTGGCTGGAGATCGCGCCGAACCCCAGGATCGCTCGGTTGCCGCCGGGGCCGGCGATGTTGTTGGTGCTGAAGTACGCACCGTCGGGCTCGATGATGTCCTCGTGCCAGTCGAACAGGTACAGCAGCTGGGTGCTCAGGTTCTTCGTCAGCTGCGTGTTGAACACCACCGATTCGTCCGGCAGCAGGGCCTGCTTCAGCTCCGAGCCCGGCACCTGCAGTGCCGTGGTGTCGAAGTAGTCGACCTGGTTGAGTCCGCCGGGGATGAAGGTGCTCTCGCCCCAATCAACGACCTGCCGGCCGGCGCGCAGCTCCGAGGGCATGCTGCCCAGATCGAAGCGCCAGTAACCGAAGGTATCGAGCAGGCGCACGTAGCTGCCGATGTAGTCCTTGGCGAAATGGGAGAGCTGCACGTAATCGGTCGTACCGTCCATGACTTCCCAGTCGTAGAGCCCCGAGCCGCGCACGAAGATGCCGCCCTTGTCCTTGTAGTTCAGTGCGAGCTCGGTGCTGCCGGTGAGCGCCTCGGTGAAGGCGGCCTTCTTCTGATAGTTGAGGTCGCCGTCATCGATGTTGGGAGAGTAGCCGCAGCCGCCGTCGGCGATCGCCACCAGCCGGCAATCGACCCCCGAGACGCGCCAGCCCTGCCCATAGGCGATGGTGGTGTCCCAGCTGCCGCTCCAGTCGCCCGAAGCGCTCTGGAAGCTCACGGCGAGCGCGCTGCTGGAAAGGCCCGCCGCGAGGCACGCGGCAGCGGCCGCGATGGCCCGTGCACGCGTCGTGTGACTTATCCTCATTTGCCCCCCTGCTTCCCTTGCGGGGCCCACGAGCGCGCCGCGCGTCGAACCCCGAAGGCGCTGCCTTCGCCCAGACGCGGTCGCCTGTGCGGCGCACCGCAACAGCAGCGACACACCCGCTGCGCGTTCTTATTGGTTGCCGCAGCACGAAACCTGCGTGCGCACGAGTCTATTACTCGGCAACGCGGCGGGGCAAGGTGTCTCGCGCGCGCGGCCACGGCGCCTGCGCGCACGGCGCGCTGCTCGCTCTATGATTGCCACTGGTGCGCCAGGCGCGCGGGTGGTTGCAGATGTCCTGTTTCGCGGGTAAGACGGTGTTGATCACCGGGGCGTCGACCGGCATCGGGCGCGCGCTCGCCCTGGCACTGGCGGCGCAGGGCGCCAGGCTCGCGCTCAATGCGCGCGACCCGGCGCCGCTCGCTCTCACCGTGCAGGCCTGCACGGCGCGCGGCGCTGCCGCACTCGCCGTCCCCGGCGACGTGGCGCAGCAGCAGGACTGCGCGCGGCTGGTGGCGCAGACGCTGGCGCGCTTCGGCGGCCTCGACGTGCTGGTGAACAACGCCGGCATCACCATGTGGTCACGCTTCGATGCGCTCAGCGACTGCAGCGCATTCGCGCGGCTCATGGCCACCAACTACCTCGGGGCGGTGTACACCACCGCCGCGGCGCTGCCGCACCTCAAGGCCTCGCGCGGCCTGATCGTCGCGGTGGCGAGCCTCGCCGGACTCACGGGGGTGCCGGAGCGCACCGCTTATGCGGGCAGCAAGCATGCGATGGTGGGGTTCTTCGAGTCGCTGCGCATCGAGCTCGCCGCCAGCGGGGTCGGCGTGACGATCATCGCCCCGGATTTCGTGGTGAGCGAACTGCACCGCCGCGCGCTCGGTCCCGACGGCGCGCCGCTCGGGCGAACGCCCATGCAGGAGGAGCACATCATGAGCGCCGAGCGCTGCGCGCAACTGATCCTCGAGGCCATGCAGCGCCGCCGGCGGTTGCTGATCACCTCGGCGCGCGGCCGGCTGGTGCGCTGGGTGCGCCTGGTGGCGCCGGGGCTGGTGGACGATCTGGCGGCGCGCGCCATCCGCACGCGCCGCTGACCTGCAGCTACTCGAAGGCGATCGCCGGCAGGTCGAGTGCAATGAGGAAGTATTCGAACAGGTACTGGAGCACGCGCACCTGGTTGTGCAGGCGGTGATCGCTCTCCACCAGGTGCAGCGCGCAGCGGTAGGCATCCGCGAAGCGCACGCTGTGCTCGTAGGGGACCACCTCGTCGCGCCAGCCGTGCACCACCGCCGCCGGGCAGTCGAGCACCCCGGCGCGCAGCTCCGGCAGGCCCTGCAGGTATAGCGCCGGGGCCATCAGGAATACCCCGCGCGCGTGCAGCAGCGACGCGGAGGCCACCGCGACGTAGCCGCCGAGGCTGGAGCCGACCAGCACCAGCTCGCCACTGAGCTCCTTGCAGAAGTCCACCAGCCGCGCCACGCGCGCGCGCGGCTCGTCGATGCCGCGGTAGTCGACCGAGTGCGCGTCGTACCCTTCGGCGCGCGCAACTTCCGCCAGTGCCGAGATCTTGCGCCCCCAGGGACCGGCCTCCTGGCCGTGCGAGAACACCACGTGGCGCGAGGTCACCGGCGCTTGCATGGCGGGGGTGCGGGCGCTGGGCGGCTGGGTCGCATGCGCGAATAATGCAGGCAATGGAAACGGGAAGCCAACCACCCCGCAAGACTGCGCCGGCCGGCAGGGGCTGGCAGTTCTGGATCGACCGCGGCGGCACCTTCACCGACGTCATCGGACTGTCGCCCGCCGGTGCACTGCAGGTACGCAAGGTGCCCTCGGTGGCACAGGTGGGCGCCGCGGGGGATCCGGGCCTTGCCGCGGTGCGCGAGCTGATGGCGCAGGCGCCCCCCGGCGAGCGGATCGAGAGCGTGAAGGTCGGCACCACGGTCGCCACCAACGCGCTGCTCACCCGCAGTGGCGAGCCGGTGCTGCTGGTCACCACCGCCGGTTTCGGCGACGCGCTGCGCATCGGTTACCAGAACCGCCCGGACATCTTCGCGCGCCGCATCGTGCTGCCCCAACGGCTGTATGCGAGCGTCATCGAGGCGCGCGAGCGCATCGACGCGCATGGCAAGGTGCTGACGCCGCTCGATGGCGCACAGCTGCGCGAGGCACTGGCGCGCGCCCGCCAGACCGGGCGCCGCGCGGTCGCCATCGTCTTCATGCACGGCTGGCGCTACCCGCAGCACGAGCGCGAGGCGGCGCGCTGCGCGCGCGAGCTCGGCTTCGAGGAGGTGTCGGTGTCGCACGAGCTGTCGCCGCTGGTGCGCTACGTCACGCGCGCCGACACCACGGTGCTGAACGCCTACCTCGCTCTGCCGCTGTCGCGCTACCTGCAGCGGCTGCGGCAGGAGCTGGCCGAGCTCGACGACGGCGCACAGCTGACGCTCATGCAGAGTAACGGCGGCCTGGCGGCGGCGGAGCGCTTCCACGCCATGGCGAGCGTGCTGTCGGGTCCGGCCGGCGGACTGATCGGGATGCGCTGGGTGGGCGAGCGGCTGAAGCTGGCGCGCCTGATCGGCTTCGACATGGGCGGTACCTCGACGGACGTGTCGCTGATCGACGGTGAGTTGCCGCAGCGCTTCGAGCACCTGATCGCCGGGGTGCGCCTGGCCCAGCCCATGCTCGACGTGCACTCGATCGCTGCCGGGGGCGGCTCGATCCTCGCCTATCGCGACGGGCGCTTCGCCGTCGGGCCGGCCTCCGCCGGCGCCGACCCCGGGCCTGCCTGTTACGGGCGCGGCGGCCCGCTCACCCTCACCGACGTGCAGGTGCTGCTCGGACGGTTGCGCGCCGACACGCTGCCCGCGCTGTTCGGCCGCGACGGTCGCTCGCGCATCGATACCCAGGTGGTGGCGCAGGAGTTCGCGACCCTCGCCGCGCGCGCCGCGACGCAGGTCGCCGGGGGCTGCTCGGCGGAGACCGTCGCCGAATCGTTCCTCGAGGTCGGCGTCGAGTCGATGGCCAACGCCATCCGCGAGGTGTCCGCGCGCCGCGGGCTCGATGCGGCGGACTTCACGCTGTTCTGCTTCGGCGGCGCCGCCGGCCAGCACGCCTGCCGCGTGGCGCGGGCGGCGGGCGTACGGCGCATCCTGGTGCACCCGCTGGCGAGCGTGCTGTCGGCGTTCGGCATCGGCGTCGCCGACCGCCTGGCGGTGCGGCGCGCCAGCCTGCGCCAGCCGCTCGGGCCGCGCGGGCTCGAGGCGGCGCACGCGGCACTCGCAGCGCTCGAGCAGGCGGCGCGCGCCGAGCTTGCCGCGGGCGATGCGCGCGTGGTGCGCGTGGCACGGCGGCTCGAGCTGCGCGCCGGCGACAGCGATGTGACCCTGTCGGTACCCGTCGGCGACCTCGAGGAAGTGCGCGCGCGCTTCCACGCCGAGCATCTGCAGCGCTTCGGCTTCGCGGCCGATGCGCTCGCGGTGGTGATCGAGGCGTTGCGCGTCGAGGCGCGCGCCCCGTCGGTGGACGACGCGACGCTGGCGCCGCCGCCCGCGCCCGGCGACGGCGGCGCACCGCGCCGGGTGTCCGCCTGGTTCGGCGGCTGGCGCGAGGTGCCGCTGGTGCGGATGGGTGCGCTGCGCGGCGAGCTGCCGGGGCCGGCGCTGGTGGTGGAGCCGCACAGCACCCTGGTCATCGAAGAGGGCTGGTGTGCGCGCGCACTCGCCGGCGGCGAGCTGCTGCTCAGCGAGAGCGGCGCCGCGCGCGCCGCAGCGGCGGTCAGCACCGCCGACCCGGCGCGCCTCGAGATCTTCAACAACCTCTTCATGCACATCGCCGGGCAGATGGGCGAGGTGCTCAAGGCGACGGCGCAGTCGGTCAACATCCGCGAGCGGCTCGACTACTCGTGCGCACTGTTCGATGCGGACGGCGGGCTCGTGGCCAACGCACCGCACATGCCGGTGCACCTGGGATCGATGGGCGCCAGCGTGCGCGCCGTCATCAGCGCGCAGCAGCCGCTGCGCCGCGGGGACTCCTGGCTGCTCAACAGCCCGTATCACGGCGGTACTCACCTGCCGGACATGACCGTGGTCACCCCGGTATTCATGGGCGCCTCGGCACAGGCCGATTTTTTCGTCGCCTCGCGCGCCCATCACGCGGACATCGGCGGCACGACGCCCGGGTCTATGCCGCCCTTCAGCCGCTCGATAGAAGAGGAAGGCATCCTGGTGCAGGGATTGCAGCTGGTGCAGGGCGGTGTGCTGCGCGAGGCACAGCTGCGTGCCGCGCTCGCCGCCGGCCCCTGGCCGGCGCGCAACCCGGCGCAGAACCTCGCGGACCTGCGCGCGCAGCTCGCGGCCAACGCCCGCGGCATCGCCGAGATCGAGCGCGCCGCGCAGCGTCACGGGCTCGACACCCTGCACGCCTACATGCGCCACGTGCAGGACAACGCCGCCGAGTGCGTGCAGCGGGCCATCGCGCAGCTGACCCCGGGGGCGTTCCGTTACGAGCTGGACGATGGCTCCGCGGTGGTGGTGCGGATCGACATCGACCACGAGCGCGCGCGCGCGCGGGTGGATTTCACCGGCACCTCGCCGCAGGGTTCGCACAACTTCAATGCACCGCGCGCGGTGTGCACGGCCGCCGTGCTGTACGTGTTCCGCACGCTCATCGATGAGCCGATCCCGCTGAATGAGGGATGCCTGCGGCCGCTGGACATCGTGATCCCCGCCGGCTCGATGCTCGATCCGCAGCCGCCGGCAGCGGTGGCGGCCGGCAACGTCGAGACTTCGCAGTGCATCGTCGATGCCCTCTACGGCGCGCTCGGCGTGCTGGCAGCCTCGCAGGGGACCATGAACAACCTCACCTTCGGCAACGCGCAGCTGCAGTACTACGAGACCATCGCCGGCGGCGCGGGCGCCGGCCCGGACTTCGACGGTTGCGACGCCGTGCAGACGCACATGACCAACTCGCGCCTCACCGACCCGGAAATACTGGAAACGCAGTTCCCCGTGCTGGTGCGCGAGTTCGCCATCCGCCGCGGCTCCGGCGGCCTCGGCCGCCATCATGGCGGGGACGGCGTGGTGCGGCGGCTGGTGTTTGCGAGCGCCCTCTCCGGGGCGCTGCTCGCCAACCATCGCCGCATCGCTCCCTTCGGGGTCGCCGGCGGCGGCCCCGGCGCACCTGGTGAGGCGCACATCCGCCGCGCCAGCGGTGCGCTGGAGACACTCGGCGCCACGGCGCGCTTCGAGGTGGCCGCGGGAGATGAGCTGACGGTGCTCACACCGGGCGGCGGCGGGTTCGGCGCCGCTTAAGGTCCGCGCAGGATCGCGGTCTCGATCTCCCACTCCACGCGCTGCCGGGAGGTCGCCGAGCGGTTCACCGACACCGGGCGCACGCGACTGGCGCCGGCGCGGTGCGTCACCAGCCAGGTGTCGAGCTCGCCGGGCTTGCTGGTGGCGAAGCCGAACAGCAGGTGGAACTTGCCTTCGGCGAGCGTTTCGCGGCGATTGACGCGCTCGTCGGCAATGACGAAGTGAGTCTGCTCGTCCTCCGCGCCTGCAAAGGCGCCCTGCGCGGCCAGGGAGTCGAGAAACGCCTCCACCTGAGCCCGGGCGCGCTGCCAGGTCGCCGGCCCGTTGTGCTCGAGCAGCACCCAGCGCGTTCCCTGCTCGATGCTCGCTGCGATGAACAGCGCCAGGCGCCGCGCGGACAGGTACTTCCAGTCCGAGGCGCCGCTGCCGCCGGCGGCGAGGGTGCGCGGACTGAGGCCCGCGCGCGAGCCGCCGCGCACCGCCAGCAGCGTATTGACGCCGGCCTGCGCCAGGCGCGCGCGGTCGGCGTCCGAGACCGCTACCGCCGGCCGCAGGCCGGGCCGCAGTATCGCCTCCTCGCTCTCGACGGCCGACCATAGCGGCGACACCTCATCCGCGCGCGCGATCATGCCGGCGGCCGCACCGCACGAGCCGAAGATCTCGACGCGGCCGCGCAGACGATCGAAGGCCTGCACCCGCGGGTAATACATCACGGCGCTGTCGCTGCGAAACGGCCAGTGACGCAGGCTGTCGAGCGCGAGCGGCGCGGAAGTCCACGACGCCGGCGGGTCGATCACCAGCAGCGCGTGCCGCTCACGGCAGAAGCGCGCCGCCACCAGCAGCGTGGAGAGCCCCACGTCGTGGTCGCGCGCCAGTGGCGGGATGCACAGCAGGTTGAAGCGCTGCACGCCGCCGAGCGCAAACAACCCGGTGCCGCTGCCGGCCGAGCCGATGACGTCGTAATCGGTGAGCGGCGCGCCGTCGTCGCCATCGGTGTTGGAGAGGGTGTAACCGACCGCCACGCCGCCGGGGCCGCCCGCGGAGCGGTCGGGACGCTGGCCCGGGGTCGCTCCCAGCATTCGCACCAGGCGCGACTGCAGCAGCACGTCGCCGACGTACCGCCCGGAGGCGGCGGTCATCGACAGGCGGCGATAGATCTCCTGGTCCTCGACCAGCTCGGAGCCCGCGGTGCGCACGCGCTGCACCACGAGGTTGAAGCGCTCGTGCTCCGCGGCCGTGAGGCCGTCGTAGTCGACTGAGGCGCGCAGGTATTCGCGCGAGCCGGGATTGAGCGCCACGAGCCGCAGCGCGCCGCTGCCGGCCGGCAGCGTCAGGGTCGGCGGCTGCGCCCCGTTGACGACCCGCACGATGCGGGCGTCGCGGCCGCCATTCTCGAAGAACTGCTCGAGCGCGTAGGCCAGCGTCGAAGGTTGCCAGAGGCCGCCGAATTGCTGCTGGAACTCGGCGAAGTTCCTCACCGCCACCGCCTGCCCGACGGGGCCTTTCAGCGTGCGGCCGATGAATGCAGCAACTCCGGTCGCCACACGCTCGATCGCGTGCGAGTCACGGCTTTTTTGTGCGAGTTCTGCGCCGGACGCGCGGCTGTCGGCCACTGTGCGCCTCTTCGATCTGCCGGCGCGACTCTAACACAGCGTGTCAGGGCCCGGTCAGCTTCCCGCGCTCGCTGCCGCCTTCAGCGGCGGGTTCGGCATCCTGCCGCTCACGGGCACGCTGTTCCTCGTGCGCGCGCTCCAGTTCCTCACGCTTGCGTGCGATTTCGGCGAGCATCAGCTGCAGCCACTCGGTGAGCGCCGCCAACGCGTGTGCTCCTCAGCCGCCGTTCTTCGGCGGCGCCGGCGGAGCGCTGGCCGCGCCGCCGGCGGCCGGTGCCGGGGCGGTCGTGGCAGCCGGGGCGCTCGTCGCAGCCGGGGCGCCGGCACCGTCGGCGGCGGCTGCGCCGTTCGGTTCGACCTCCGAAAGGATCTGCCGGAAGGCACCTTCATCCATCGGCAGATCGGTCTTGCCGTCCCAGGTGGAGCCCTCGGGCAGCACGTTCTGCACGCGCGGGGCTGCCGCCAGAATCTGCGCGACGCTCGCATCGGAGGCGGTGATCGGCACCGGCACGCCCCGCGGCTGCTGCGTCAGGCTCGACACCAGGCTCCAGTCGACCTGCTCGTGGTGGGATTTGAGCTGCTGCTGCAGCCGCGCGGCCAGCGACGCGGTGAGCAGCTTCTTCTGGGCCTTCGTCCAGTCGCGGGTATCGTCTTCGAGCACGTTGAACGGCTGCAGGTCGAGCTGCCCGTCGTGCCAGCCGAACACGAACGGCTGATTGACCACGCGCACATGCGTGCCGATCGGCACCATGTTGTAGAACTGCTCGATGTCCTCGGGGAACAGGCGAATGCAGCCGTGACTCGAACGCAAGCCGACCCCGGCGGGCTTGTTGGTGCCGTGGATCAGGTAGCTCGGCCACTGCAGGTAGAACGCGTACTTGCCGAGCGGATTGTCCGGCCCCGGGCCGATCACCGGGTCGAGATCCTCGCCGTTGTCGTGATGCTCCTTGCGCACCGACACCGGCACCCGCCAGGTCGGATCCTTCTGCCGCCGCACGATCCGGGTCACCCCCTCAGGGGTGCGCCAGCCGACCTTACCGATCCCGATCGGGTGGGTGATCACCACCGCCGGCTCGCCGTGCTTCACGGGCGGGTAGTAGAAGATGCGCATCGCGGGAATGTTGATCACCAGGCCGGTGCGCGGCGCATCCGGCAGGATGAACTGCGTGGGCACGATGACTTCGCGTCCCTCCCCGGGCAACCACGGGTCGACCCCGGGGTTGGCGCGCAGGATTTCCTCGTAGCCGACGTTGAAGCGGCGCGCAATGTCGGTGAGCGTGTCGTCCTTGGAGGCGGCCACCACCTGCACCTCGCCGACCACGTCCTCGCCATCCTTCAGCTCGAAGCGCTCGTTCGCGACCGGCAGTGGCTGCGGCGGCGGCGGGGGCGGCGCCGGCGGGGGCGGCGGGGGTGGGGCGTGACGCCAGGAAGCGAACAGCGAGCATCCGGCGAGGGCGAGACTCGCAAGCGCGGCAACGAAGTGAAGGCGACGGAGCCTCATAAATAAGGAATTATGACCGATGGGGGTGCTGCGGATCTGTCGTTGATCGGCTACAGCAGCACGGGCTGGTTCGGCAGCTCGTGGCCACCGCCCGCCTTGCCGGGAAAGTGCCGGCCGAGCAGCGCCCCCACCCCGATGATGCCGACGACCGAGCCGTCGAGAAATCTGCCGGCGCGGTAATGGTGTTCCATCTGCCGGCACACGGTCTGCCACTCCGCCGGGGTGACGCGCGCAGCAATGCCGCGGTCGGCGATGATCTCGACCACGTGATCGGCCATGAGCACGTAGATCAGCACGCCGTTGTTGTTGGCGGTGTCCCAGACGCCGAATTGCCCGAACAGCTGCAGTGCACGCACGCGCGGCGGCAGGTCACGCCACAGCTCGGGCAGGTCGAGGGCGGTCTCGACCAGGAAGCGGATCTCCCCGCCATGGCGCGCCTCGCATTCGACAATCGCCTGCTCGATCGCCGCGCGCACCGGCCGCGGAAAATGCCGGCGCGTGCTCCAGCGGGTGGTGACCAGATGACGAACGAGACGCCGCAGCTTCATAAGGTGCTCTTACCAGCTCCCGCCGGCGCCGCCGCCGCCGAAGCCCCCGCCCCCGCCGCTGAATCCCCCACCGCCGCCGCCTAATCCCCCGCCTCCGAACCCGCCGCCGAAGCCGCCGCCGAAACCCCCGGTGCGCGGATAGCTCGACCAGCCGCTGCCGCCCGCCACCCCGAGGAGCAGGGCGAGCAGGAAGGCGCCGACCGCGGCCAGCGCCGCGAACGCCAGCGCATATCCGCCGAGCCACACCAGCGCGCCGGCGCCCGCGCCGGTGAAGAGCGAGCCGAGCGTACGACCGAAAATCGCCCGCAGCGCCACCGAGCCGATAAGAATCGCGAACAGCAGCTCCGGCAGCAGGCCTGGCGCGCCGCGGTGACGGCCGCCCTGCCAGCTCTGCTCCGGTGGCGGCAGCGGCTCTCCTTCGATGAGCTTCATCATCTGATCGACGCCGGCATCGATGCCGGCGTAGAAGTTGCCCGCGCGGAAGGCCGGCGTAATGGTCTCGTCAACGATGCGCTTGCACATGGCATCGGTGAGGACTCCTTCGAGACCGTAACCGACCTGGATCCACAGGTGCCGGTCGCTCTTGGCGATGACCAGCAATGCGCCGTCATCGACCTTCTGCGCGCCGGCGGCCTTACGGCCGAGCTTCCAGGTGTCCGCGACCCGAAAGGAGTACTGGAAGATATCCTCGGGCTGCGTCGTGGGGACGATCAGCACGGCGAGCTGCGAGCCTTTGGCGGCCTCGAACGCGGCCAGCTTCTGCTCGAGCGCCGTCTGCTGCGCGGCGGTGAGCGTGCCGGTCAGGTCGGTGACCCGCGCGGCGAGCCTGGGGATAGGTTGCAGTCCCTGCGCCGCGGGCGTTGCATCCGCAGCGAGCGCTGCCAGGCTCGCGGCCAGCAGTAGCGGCAGCGCAAATCCCGCCAGGCGGCGGGCGCAGCTCGACCCGCGCGTCATTGCGTCTTGGGTTGATCCGCAGGCGGCGCCGGTGGCGCGGCAGCCGGCGTCCCCGGCGTGCTGGTATCGAAGCTGACCGTCGGTGCGGTGGCGATCTGCTGCTCGTTGGCCACGGTGAAGTTCGGCTTCACCTGGAAGCCGAACATCTTGGCCGTCAGGTTCACCGGGAACGAGCGGACCGTGACGTTGTAGCCCTGCACCGCTTCGATATAGCGTCCGCGTGCCACGGTGATGCGATTCTCCGTGCCTTCGATCTGCGACTGCAGGTCGCGGAAGTTCTGATCCGACTTCAGCTGCGGGTAGTTCTCGGTGACCGCAAACAGGCTCTTAAGGGCGCTGCTGAGCTGGTCCTGAGCCGCCTGGAACTTGCGGAACAGCTCCGGGTTGTTGAGCACCTCGGGAGTCACCTGTATCGAGCCGACCTTGGCGCGAGCCTCGGTAACGCCGACCAGCACCCTCTGCTCCTGCGCGGCGTAACCCTTCACCGTGTTAACCAGGTTGGGGATGAGATCCGCACGGCGCTGATACTGATTCACCACCTCCGACCAGGCCGCCTTCACGGCCTCGTCCTGCTGCTGCAGATTGTTGTACCCGCAGCCCGGGAGGCACAGCACCGCGGCAGCCACAAAAGCGACGGACCACGCACGCATCGGATTCCCCTTGTGTTTCGTTGCCATCCCGGCGCGCTGTCCGGGGGGTGCGGATTCTCACACGGCAGCCAAAGCCGCGTCGACCCGGGGGCGGGGACGATCCTGCGGATTGCGCGCGGGCAAAAAAAAACCCCAGGTTTTGAGGCCTGGGGTTGTAAGGGCGGACCTTCGATGAAGGGAAGGAAGTCCGCCAGGGGATACGTCAGTGCAATCGGGCCCAGTGCAGGATGCGGATGTCGTCCGAATCCAGGTCAAAACTCTGTGCAATCAGCGCGCGCAATTCGCGGTTGGCGCGCGGCTGGCTGAGCGGCTCGCGCAGCTCCACCACTCCGCTCCACTCGCTGCCCATGCCGGGGCTGCGCGGCTTGTCCGTGTGAGTAACGAAGTGCGTGTAGTACTTGGTAGTCACGTGCAAAAGATTAGTAGCGCTGCGCCGGCGGCGCCGTGAGATGTTCCACAGAAAGGCGGATTTCTGTAAAAGTGAGTGCGACATAATTCACAGGATCGAAGCGCAGATGGGCCGCTTCCGCAGCTCGCCGCCGGCGGGCTCGAAATACATCACCCCGGCGGGAGCGCGCCGGCTGCGTAGCGAGCTCGAGGCGCTGTGGAGCGAGGAGCGCCCGCGGGTCACCCGGGCCGTCACGGCCGCCGCCGCCCAGGGGGATCGCTCGGAGAACGCCGAATACACCTACGGCAAGCGGCGGCTGCGCGAGATCGATCGCCGGGTTCGCTTCCTGCGCCGCCGCCTGGCAGGCATGGTGATCGTGGACCGCCCGCCCGAGGACCGGGGGCGGGTGTTCTTCGGGGCCTGGGTGCAGCTCGAGGCCGGGGACGGGGTGCGCAGCCGTTACCGCATCGTCGGACCGGACGAGTTCGACATGGCCGACGGCTACATCAGCATGGACGCACCGCTCGGCCGTGCGCTCATGCGCCGCGCGCTCGACGAGGAGGTGACGGTGGAGGCTCCGGCGGGCAGCCGCGTCTACCTCATCGTGTCGATCGAATACGAAGCTTAGGTGAGCGAGCGCGGGCGCCGCCGCGCTTTCCTACCAGATCACCCGCACGTTCTTGAACTGCCACGGATCACTCTTGTCGATGTCCTCCGGGAACAGCCGCTCGCGCTCGTGCAGCGGGGTCCACTCGGTGTACTCACCGACAACCGGACCCAGGTACGGCATGCAGATCTCGAGGTTGCGGCGGAAATCCATCTCGTCGGGCTCGACGACCCCCAGGTTGGGGTTCTCCATCGCCCACACCACCCCGGACAGCACCGCCACGCACACCTGTAAGCTGGTGGCGTTGTTGTAGGGTGCGAGCTTGCGCGCTTCTTCGATCGACAGCTGCGAGCCGTACCAATAGGCATTCTTCTTGTGCCCGGCGAGCAGCACGCCGAGCTCGTCGATGCCGGCGATGATCTCGCCCATGAGGATGCGCTGGCGCTCCTGCTGCACGTAGTTGCGCCCGGCGAGCTCGTGCACCGAGACGACCGCCGAATCGCACGGGTGGTAGGCGTAGTGCACGGTCGGCCGGTAGGCCACCTGCGCGCCCTCGCGGACCGTGAAGTAGTCGGCGATCGAGACCGCCTCGGCGTGGGTGATGCAGAATCCATGGAAATGCCCGGCGCGCGGTGTCCAGGTGCGCACGCGCGTGGCCGCGCCCGGTTGCGTCAGGTAGATCGCTGCCAGGCAGCCGAAGTCGTGGCGCTTGCCGTCGCGCGGGAAGTTGCGCTCGTGCGAGCCCCAGCCCATTTCGCACGGCTGCGACCCCTCGCTGACGAAGCCATCCACCGACCAGGTGTTGACGAACTCGCCGGGTTGCTTGGGAACGTTGGTGAGCTGGGTGTCGCGCTCGGCAATGTGAATTACCTTCACCCCCAGGCGCCGCGCCAGCTCGCCCCATTCGGCGCGCGTGGCCGGGGTGCCGGCCGCCACGGCGGTATCGGCGGCGATGTTCAGCAGGGCCTGCTTGACGAAGTGCGATACCAGCCCCGGGTTGGCGCCGTGGGTGAGCACTGCGGTGGGCGCGCGCGCGTTGCCGACGCGCAGCGCCAGCGCCTCCTCGCGCAGCGCGTAGTTGGTGCGGCGGCCGGCGGGCACGGTCGGGTCGGTGTAACCCCCCGGCCACGGCTCGATACAGGTGTCGAGGTACATCGCGCCCTTTTCCCAGCACAGCTTGATGAGCGCGATGCTCGAAACCTCGACCGAAACGTTGATCACGAAGTCGCCGCGCCCGAGCAGCGGATTGAGCACGCGGCGGAAGTTCTCGCGCGTCAGGCGCTCCTTGACGAACTTGATGCCGAACTGGCGCGCCTCGTCGGCGCCCTTGTCCTCGGCGGTGACGATGGTGATGCGCTCGGCGGCGATGCCGATGTGCCGCAGCACCAGCGGCAGCACGCCCTGGCCGATGCTGCCGAAGCCGATGAAGAGGATCCGGCCCGGAAACTCCACGTGAATCTTGTGTTGATCACTCATGATGCTCGTTGAACAGTTTGCCGCTCGCGCCGCCACAGCTGCTGCGCGCTGCAGCGCAGGTTAACAGCGCGGCTCGATTTTCGTAAGGCAACGGCGCGCGCGCAGCCGGGCGGAAAGTCAGCTCCCCCGCCAGTGCGGCGGATAGGTGCGCTCGTAACCGGGCAAGGCGGCGACGCGCGCCAGCCAGCGACCGAGCGCCGGATAGTTCACCTCCACCGGCATGAAGCGCGAGGACAGGGCCGCCGCCTGCGGTTTCTCCAGGGCGCGCCGCAGCAGCTGGATGCCCGGGAAGATCACCATGTCCACCGCGGAGCAGCAGTCACCGACGATCCACTCGGACTTCGACAGCCTGCCCTCGATGGTGCGCGCTTCGCTCGCCACCGCGTGCATCGCGGCGGTGATCTCGTCACTGTCGAGGTCGGCCGCGCCGAACTGGATCGCGCGCAGGATGCTGGTGAGCCGCGGCTCGATGTACGCCTGGTACTCGCAGATCACCCGCATGATGGTGCCCGCTTCCTCCGGCGTGCGCCCGAAGATCGGCGGTTGCGGATACTTGAGGTCGAGGTAGTACAGGATCGCGAGCGACTCGAAGCACACGTAGTCGCCGTCCTTGAGCACCGGGACGCGCCCGCGGGGGTTGAGCGCCAGCATCTGCGGCGACTTGTGCTCCTGCTTGGAGAACTGCAGCAGGTGGCTGACGTACGGCAGACGCTTGTACTCGAGCGCCAGCAGCACGCGCCACGCGAATGGACTGCCGCTGCCCCAGTAGACCTCGATTGCCATCACTGCCTCGCCCGAGGTGATGAGGCGATTGTAACGACAACCCCGAGGCGCCGAAAATGCACGCCATGCCCACCACGCTCATCGAGCCTGCAGCGCTGCTGCCACACCTGGGCGACCCGCAATGGGCCGTCATCGATTGCCGCTTCGACCTCGCCAGGCCCGACTGGGGTGCCGGCGCCTACCGCGCCGCTCACATACCGTCCGCGCGCTACGCACATCTCGAGCGCGACCTGTCCGGGCCGCGCAGCGAGCGCACCGGGCGGCATCCGCTGCCCGACCCGACCACGCTCGCGGCCACCCTCGGCCGGCTCGGAATCGATGCCACGGTGCAGGTGATCGCCTACGACCAGGGCTCCGGGGCGTTCGCCGCGCGGCTGTGGTGGCTGCTGCGCTGGCTGGGGCACCGCCAGGTGGCGGTGCTCGACGGCGGCTTCGCGGCCTGGGAGCGCGCCGCGCTGCCGGTGAGCAGCGCGGACGCGGCGCGCCCGGCGCGGCAGTTCCGCGCGGCGCCGGACCCCTCGCAGCTGGCCAGCACCACGGAAGTGTCCGCCGCCCTCGACTCCGGGGCGCTCGCGAGCGGCGCGGCCATCCTGGTCGATGCGCGCAGCGCCGAGCGCTTTGCCGGCGAGAACGAGACCATCGACCCGGTGGCCGGGCACATCCCCGGGGCTCGCAACCATCCCTTCAGCGGCAACCACGATGCGCACGGACGCTTCCTCGCCGCCGGCGAGCTGCGCGCGGCCTGGCAGCGCACCTTGCGCGGCGGCGCAGCCCACCAGCTGATCGCCATGTGCGGCTCGGGCGTGACCGCCTGCCACGACCTGCTGGCGCTCGAGGTGGCGGGGCTGCCCGGCGGGCGGCTGTACGCAGGCTCCTGGAGCGAGTGGATCTGCGACCCAGCGCACGCGGTGGCGCGCGGAGCGTGAGCGCTGCGCCACCATTGCACTCTTACTTCACACGCAATTTTGATATAAACCGCCCCCGTGGCAGCCGATCCCAAGAGCGCCGTCAATGGCGCTCGTAAGTTCAATCCCGCGCAACCGTGGCGCATCGAGGATTCCCTCGACCTCTACCACGTGGCCGCCTGGGGCAAGGGTTACTTCGGCGTGAACGCCGAGGGCCACGTGGTGGTGCGACCCGACACCACCGCGAGCAACGAGATCGATCTGTACGAAGTGGTCGAGGGCCTCAAGGCGCGCGACCTCACCACCCCGGTGGTGGTGCGCTTCTCCGACATCCTCGCGCACCGCCTGCGACGCATGCACGAGGCGTTCGCGCAGGCGATCACCGAGAACGACTATCGCAATCGCTACGCGGCCGTGTACCCGATCAAGGTGAACCAGCAGCGCCTGGTGGTCGAGGAGGTCTATCGCTACGGCAAGGAGTTCGGCTTCGGCCTCGAGGTGGGCTCCAAGCCGGAGCTGCTGGCGGTGATGGCGATGACCGAGAACGCCTCCGAGCGCCTCATCATCTGCAACGGCTTCAAGGACGACAGCTACATCGAGGCGGTGACGCTCGCCACCCGGCTCGGTCGCACCATCATCCCGGTGGTCGAGAACTTCGAGGAGCTCGGGCTGATCCTCAAGCACGCCCAGGCCTACCGGGTGCGCCCGCGCATCGGCGTGCGGGTGAAGCTGTTCAGCGAGGGTTCCGGCCGCTGGAGCGCCTCCGCCGGCGAGAAGTCCAAGTTCGGCTTATTCATCACCGAGATCCTCGAGCTGTTCAACGTACTCAAGGCGCACGACATGCTCGACTGCCTGCAGCTGGTGCACTGCCACCCCGGCAGCCAGCTGCAGGACATCCGCCGCGTGAAGGACGCCATCAACGAGCTGGCACACGTGTACGCGGAGCTCAAGCTGATGGGGGCGGGCCTGCAGTACATCGACGTCGGCGGCGGCCTGGGCGTCGACTACGACGGCAGCGGCACGAACTTCGCCTCCTCGATGAATTACACGCTCAACGAGTACGCCAGCGACGTGGTGTACCGCGTCGCCAGCGTGTGCAACGCCCGCGACATTCCGCACCCGATGATCATCAGCGAGTCGGGGCGCGCCGTGGCGGCGTACCACAGCGTGCTGATCTTCGATGCGCTCGGCTCCTCCGCGCTCGACAAGTTTCGCGTCACCGGCGATGCGGGCGAGGACTACAGCGGACAGGAGGAGCTGCCGCAGCCGGTGCTCGACCTGTTCGAAGCCTACCGTGCCGTGAGCGAGCGGCGCCTGGTCGAGTGCTATCACGATGCGCTCACCGCACGCGAGCAGGTGCTGCAGATGTTCAATCTCGGCCTGCTGTCGCTCGAGTTCCGCGGGCTGGCCGAGCGGCTCTACTGGGCGACCTGCGCCCGAATCCGTGACGCCTGCCGCCGGCTCGAGCGCGCACCCGAGGAGCTGGACGATCTCGAGTCGATCCTCTCCGACACCTACTTCTGCAACTTCTCGGTGTTCCAGTCGCTGCCCGACAGCTGGGCCATCGACCAGCTGTTCCCCATCATGCCGATCCACCGCCTGCACGAGCGGCCGACGCGCACCGCGGTGCTGGCCGACATCACCTGCGATTCGGACGGCAAGATCGACCGCTTCGTCTCGCTGCGCGACGTGAAGCGCACGCTCGAGCTGCACGAGCTCAAGGCCAGCGAGAAGTATTACATGGCCGCCTTCCTGGTCGGCGCCTACCAGGAGACGCTCGGCGACCTGCACAACCTGTTCGGCGATACCCACGTGGTGCACGTGCGCCTGCATGACGAGGGCGGCTGGTGGATCGAGGAGATCGTCAAAGGCGACACCGCCAACAAGGTGCTCGAGTACATGGAATACGACGTCGCCGAGCTGTATCCGGCGCTGGCGCGCGACTGCGAGCGCGCCATCCGCGACGGGCGCATGACGCTGGCGGAGAGCCAGGCGCTCAAGCGCTTCTACGAGAGCGAGCTCGACGGCTACGCCTACCTCGAGCCCGCCGGCGCCTGAGGCGACACGGGACGGGCGGCTGAATCCGCCGCCGGTTCTGCGGTACGCTCCGCACCGGTCCCCACGCCGCGATCGAGCACGTTGACAGCCCGAACGACACTCACCTCTCGCCAGCGGCCGGCCAAGCCCGTGAGCACGCCATGAGCGAGCCCGCGAGTGGGGCAGCGCGCGCGGCCTTCGTCAGCTACGCGGCGGCCGACAAGGCGACCGCCGACGCCCTGACCGCGTACCTCGAGCAGCGCGGCATCCGCTGCTGGATCGCGCCGCGCGACGTACCCGCGGGCGCGCTGTACGCAGATGCGATCGTGCGCGCCATCAACGAGGCACCGGTGCTGCTCCTGTTGTTGTCGCGCAACTCGATCGGCTCCTCCCACGTGGGCAAGGAGCTCGAGCGCGCCTCCTCCAAGCGCAAGCAGATCGTCGCCGTGCGCCTGGACGATGCGCCGCTCACCCCCGCCTTCGAGTACTTCCTGAGCGAGTCACAGTGGGTGGACGTTGCCGCCGATGGACGCGAGACGGCCTTTGCGAGGCTTGCGGCGGTCTTCGCGCATCCCGCGGCTGCGGGCGCCGTGGCGGCGGCGCCGCCCGCCGCCGCGCCTATCCCGGCCTCAGGCACGCCGCCCGCTTCCCTGTCGAGCGCCCGCCCGACACGGCCCTGGATGCTCTGGGTCCCCGGCGTGCTGGTGCTGGCGGCGCTGATCGCTGCCGCCACCCTGTATTTCGCGCGCAGCCAACACGTCGCAGCGCCAGCCGCGCTCGAGAAGTCGATCGCGGTACTGCCGTTCACCGACATGAGTCAGGCGCACGATCAGGAGTTCTTTGCCGACGGCATGGCGGAGCAGATCCTCGACCTGCTCGCCAAGATTCCCTCCCTGAGGGTCATCGCACGCACCTCCTCGTTCCAGTTCAAGGGCAAGTCCGAGGACGCGCGCGTCGTCGGCGAGAAGCTCGGCGTTGCGACGCTGCTCGAAGGCAGCGTCCGCAAGTCCGGTGAGCGGTTGCGCGTCACTGCGCAGCTCATCCGCACCGCGGACGGCTCGCACCTGTGGTCCGAGGTCTACGACCGCGAGGTGCGCGATGTATTCCGCACCCAGGACGAGATCGCCGACGCCGTGGTCAGTGCCCTCAAGGTCTCGTTGCTCGGAGCGCCGGAGCAGCGCGCCGTGCCCACTGCCAACACCAGCGCTTACACCTTCTACCTGCAGGCGCTCGCCAGCACCCGCGGCTTCACTCGTGCGGACCAGGACGCCGCGCTGGCGCAGTTGCAGAAGGCGGTGGCGCTCGATCCGAATTTCGCCCCCGCCTGGGCACTGCTTGCCGACGTCTACTCCGCCACGATGGTCTTCGGCACCACTGAGCCATTCGAGAAGGTCGGAGCGAGCATGACCGCAGCCGCGCAGCGTGCGCTGGCGCTCGATCCGAAGCTGGCGGGACCACACATCACGCTCGCCAACACCTTTTTCTTCACGTACGACTATGTCGCGAGCCAGCGCGAGCTCGAGAAAGGCCTCGAGCTCGAGCCGCAGAACCCCGACGCGCTCAGCCTGTCCGCCTATCTGGCGATCGCCGCCTGCCACCTAGATGAAGCCGAGCGCAACGCGCGAGCGCTCATTGAGCACGACCCGCTCTCCGTCGATCCGTACCGCGCATTGGGTACCGCGCTCTGGTTCCACGGTCGGCTTGGCGAGGCCGAAGCGGTGTACCGGCGTGCGCTCGCATTCTCCCCGGCTGCCGAGAGCATGCATTGGCGCCTGGCTCTCGTGTTGCTGAGCGCGGGCCGGCCGCAGGACGCGCTTCAAGCGGCGGACACCGAGCCGGCGCCGGGTTGGCGGCTGTTCGCCAGAGTCGCGGCGCTGGATGGGCTCGGGCGGCGCGCGGAAGCGGACCGCGTGCTCGCACAGGCCGAGGCGGATCCCGTGATCCGCGTCAGCGGTCAATACCAGTTGGCGGAGATCCACGCCCACCGCGGCGACCGCGAGCGTGCGTTGGAGCGGCTCGAGCAGGCGCGCCAGGCGCGCGACCCGGGGTTCATGAGCTACATCAAATGCGATCCTATGCTGGCGCCGCTACGCGATGATCCGCGCTACAAAGCCATGCTCGCGAGCCTCAACCTGCCGCCGTAGGCGCCCTGCCGCGGCGCGCTTACTCGAGGCCGGTATGGCCGAGCAGCGCGAGCACCCCGAGGACGACGAAGGCCGCAGCCGCCAGGCGGTTGACGAGCTTGAGCGGAATGCGGTTGGCAGCGGCCCCGCCGAGGAACACCACCGGCACGTTCGCCAGCAGCATGCCGCAGGTCGTGCCGCACACCACCGGCAGCAGCTGCTGGTACCGGGCGGCGAGCGCCACGGTGGCGAGTTGGGTCTTGTCGCCGATCTCGGCGAGGAAAAAGGCGATAACCGTCGTGCCATAGGCGCCGAACCGCGACGCCTGGGCCTGCCCTTCGGGCTGCTTGTCGGGGATGAACATCCATACGGCGGTGCCGAAAAAGGACAGCGCCAGCGCCCAGCGCATCACCGCCGGGCTGATATAGGCCGCGAGCAGCGTACCGAGCCAGGCGGCAGCCAGGTGGTTGGCGAGCGTGGCCGTGAGGATCCCCAGGATTACCGCGACGGGGGCGCGGAAGCGGGCCGCGAGCACCAGCGCCAGCAGTTGCGTCTTGTCGCCGATCTCCGCCAGGGCCACGACGCCCGCCGACACCAGTAGTGCCTCCATCCCGCTCCCCATGGTTTGCGAACTGGAAAAGCCGGGAGTAGCATGACATGCGCGTTCGTATCCGTCGTGGATGAGTGCGCCTTGTTTGAATGTGTTGACTCCGCTTCCCGCCCCGCGCCACTCATCCGTGCGCGAACGCAGGTGCAGGCCGCCGGCCCAAGCGCTGCGCATTGACTGAAAAACTGCCGATCGTGTGCCTTGAAGCCCTGACCTGTTTGATAGTTCACGCGGTACATGCGACCACGCTGACGCGGTCGCCGCTGTCCGCCTTCCCAAGAGAGACTTCCGGATGACGACGATTTATGTGGGTAATCTGCCCTTCAACGCCACCGAGCAGGATGTGAAGACCCTGTTCGAACGTCACGGCAAAGTGGAATCGGTGAAGCTCATCAACGACCGTGAGACCGGCAAGCCGCGCGGCTTCGGCTTCGTCGACATGCCGCAGGCCGAGGCGCAGAGCGCCATCCAGGCCCTCAACGGCTTTCAGATGAATGGCCGGCCGCTGCGGGTCAACGAAGCACAGGAGCGCCCGCAACGCCCGCGCCAGGGGGGTGGTCCGTTCCGCCGCTGACGGCGAACGCTCCCGGCACCGACACGAAAAAAAGCCCCGCGGTGCGCGGGGTTTTTTTATCCAGCACTTCGGGTAATGTGCGCCTGAGTCGGGCGTGCTGCCGCGTGCGCGCGGCGCTACTGCCACGCCGCGGCGGCCAGGGATGATGCGATGCGAACCAGGCACTACACGCCCCTGCTGCTGTGCGCCGCGGCCGCCGCCGCGGCGGGTGCGCTGCTGTTCGCGTGCGCCGGGGTAAGCTCGCGCCAGAGCACCGCGCAGGCCCTCACCAGCATTCTCGCCGGCGACCAGCGCAGCGCCGAGGAGCGCGCGCGCGACCTCTACCGCCATCCCAAGCAGACACTGCTGTTCTTCGGCATCCGCCCGGAGATGAGCGTGCTCGAGGTCTGGCCGGAGCCGGGCTGGTACACCGAGGTGCTCGCGCCGCTGCTGCGCGACAAGGGCAGGTACTACGCCGGCGTGATCGAGGCAGACCCGGGCAACAAGAACATCACGCAGCGCCTCGAAGAATACCGCGACATGCTCGCCTCGCGTGCCGATCTCTATGACCGCGTGAGCGTGGTCAGTTTCCCGGTCGACGGCGGCGCCGTGCTGCCGCCGAACTCGCTCGACATGGTGGTCACCTTCCGCAACATCCATAACTGGATGGCGCGCGGTGCGGCGCCGCAGGCATTCGCCACCATGTTCCGCGCGCTCAAGCCCGGCGGCGTGCTGGGCGTGGTCGAGCACCGCGGCAACCCGTCGGTGCCGCAGGACCCGCAGGCGAAGAGCGGCTACGTGAATGAGGACTACGCCATCCGGCTGATCGAGGCGCAAGGCTTCAAGCTGGTGGCCAAGTCCGAGGTGAACGCCAACCCGAAGGACACCAAGGACTACGAGCAGGGCGTGTGGACGCTGCCGCCGAGCTACCGCCTCGGGGCGCGCGACCACGACAAGTACGCCGCGATCGGCGAGAGCGACCGCTTCACGCTGCGCTTCGTCAAGCCGCGCGGTTAGCGCATCACCACATGTCGCGCAGCCGCGCGCCGACGTCGACGCTCACCGGGGCGCTCTCGGGCGCCAGCGCGTCGCCGGTGCCGGTAGTGACCCCGTGGTACGTCGCCGCCTCGAGCGTCTTCAGCACCTTCTCGGTGAGAAAGCGGCTGCGGCCGCCGTAGACGTGCGCATCGGCCTGGCGCGACTGCTGGGTCAGGTGAAACTTCAGCGGCGCGATCAGCAGCAGGTCGTTCTGCGCGCGCGTCATGGCGACGTACAGCAGCCGCCGCTCCTCCTCGATGAGCTCCGCCTTGCCGGTGGCGAACTCGGACGGGTAGCTGCCGTCGACGACGTTCAGCAGGTAGACCGTGTCCCACTCCATCCCCTTCGCCGAGTGGATCGTCGACAGCACCAGGTAGTCCTCGTCGAGCGTCGGGCGGCCGGCCAGGTCGCTGGTGGCGTTGGGCGGATCGAGCGTGAGCTCGGTAAGGAAGCGCTCGCGCGAGGGATATTGGCCGGAGAGCAACTCGAGCTGATCGAGATCGCCGAGCCGCGTGTGGAACTGCTCGTAGAGCCGCTCGAAATGGCGCTGATACCATTCGCGCACCAGGTGCACCTGCCCGGCCCAGGGCCGCTGCGGATCGCCCAGCGCCTGCATCAGTTCCAGCAGCCGCCCCCAGTCCACTTCCGCCGCTTGCGGCGGGCTGAAGCCCTGCAGCGCGGCGAAGGCGTGCCCGCCGCTCTCCAGGTGCTCGAGCGCGGCGCGCGCATTCACCGGGCCCATGCCCGGCAGCAGCTGCAGCGCGCGAAACGCGGCGAGCGTGTTGCGCGGATTGTCCGCCCAGCGCAGCACCGCCATCAGATCCTTGATGTGTGCGGCCTCGAGAAACCTCAGGCCGCCGTACTTGACGAACGGCACCTTGCGCCGCGCCAGTTCGACTTCCAGGATATCGCTGTGGCTGGCGCTGCGGAACAGCACCGCCTGGCGCCTGAGCGGCACGTTGGCTTCGCGCCGTTTCAGCACCTCGGCGCAGACAAATTCCGCCTGGGTCTGCAGCTCGTCGACGCTGACGATGCGCGGCTTCGCCCCCTCGCCGCGGATCGACAGCAGGTACTTGCGGTGCTGGCGCGGCGCCTCCGCCATCACCGCGTTGGCCACGTCGAGCACCTGCTGCGTGGAGCGGAAGTTCTGCGCCAGCGTGACGATCTCGGCGGGCGGCTCGAAGCGCTGCGCGAAGCCGAGAATGTTCTCGACCGCCGCGGCACGGAAGGAGTAGATCGCCTGCGCATCGTCGCCCACCACGGTCAGCCCGGCACCGTCGGGTCGCAGCGCGTGCACGATCTCGGCCTGCAGGCGGTTGGTATCCTGGTACTCGTCGACCAGCACGTGGTCGAAGTGCGCGCCGATGTGCTGCGCGAGGCGCGGCTCGGCCATCATTCCGTGCCAGTAGAGCAGCAGGTCGTCGTAGTCGAGCAGACTCGCGTGCTGCTTCTGCTCGACGTAGGCGCGGAACAGCCGCGTCAGCTCCGCCTCCCATTGCGCACACCACGGGTAGCTGTGCTCCAGGGTCTCGGCGAGCGAGGCGCGCGTGTTGACGCGGTTGGAGTAGATCTGCAGGCAGGTCTCCTTGCGCGGGAAACGCTGCTCCTTGCTTGCCAGCCCGAGCTCCTGGCGCAGGCTGTCCATCAGATCGGCGGCATCGGCGCGATCGATGACGCTGAAGTGCGGGTCGAGCTGCAGCTGCCCGGCGTAGTGGCGCAGCAGCCGGTTGCCGATCGAGTGAAAGGTGCCCGCCCAGGTGAGGCGCTGGGCGATGGTCTGGGTGAGACCGCCGAGCGTGTCGTTGAGCGCCTTGCGCGTTATGTCGTGCGCCCGGCGGCGCATCTCGGTGGCGGCGCGACGCGTGAACGTCAGCATGAGGATGCGCGCCGGATCGACCCCGTTGATCACCAGGTGCGCCACGCGGTGCGCCAGCGTGTCGGTCTTGCCGGTACCGGCGCCCGCGACGATCAGCATCGGCCCGGAAGCGTAGCCCTTGTCGGCCAGCGGCTCGCCGTGGGTCACGGCCTTGCGCTGGGGCGCGTTGAGCCGCTCGAGATGCGCGGTGGTGCTCATGTGGTGCGGATGTTAACAATACCCGCCGGCAACAACCGCTGGCGAACGCACACCGCACGACCAGCGATGAATATAGAGACCTGCGTCACGCCTGGCGCGCCCGCGGCCGGCAAGTGAAGGAACGCCCGCATGAAACCCGACCGACAGACCGTGCAATTCACCGGACGCGTCGTCAGCGTGACCACCGACGAGGTGCTGCTGCCCAACGGCCAGCGCGAGCTGTTGGAAGTCGTGCATCACCCGGGCGGCGCGGCCGCGGTGGCCGTGGATGCCGCGCAGCGCGTATGCCTGCTGCGCCAGTACCGCTACGTGGCGGACGGCTGGCTGTGGGAGCTGCCGGCCGGCAAGCTCGAGCCCGGAGAGCCGCCGCTCGCCACCGCACGCCGCGAGCTCGGCGAGGAGGCGGGCGTCAGCGCGGATCACTGGCACAGCCTCGGCACAGTGCTCAGCTCCCCCGGGGTGTTCAGCGAGCGGCTGCACCTGTTCCTCGCCACCGGCACCGCCGCGGGCCGCAGCGCGCCCGAGCGCACCGAGGTCATCGAGGTGCATTGGCTGCCGTTCGCGCAGGCCTGTGACTGGGCACTCGGCGGCACCATAAGCGACTGTAAAACCGTGGTCGGCCTGTTGCGCGCCCGGGAGGTGCTCCGACGGACGGTGTGAGCACCGCCGGCATTCCGTGACCGATGTCGCGGAATCGGCGCACGGCGCGCGGTTACGCTGCACGCGGGGAATCAGATCCTGCAATGCAGTTAGTACCATAATCCTGTGAGCGAGCCTGTCAAAAAGAATGGTGCGCAGCTTCCGGAGGCCGAGCGTCGCCGGATCGGTACCATCGTGCACGACGACCGCGGCAACGCCTCGGTGCGCTGGCGCGATGCGCCCGAAAGCCACGAGCGCCCGGTGCTCGAGGTGCTCGGCGACCCGGGCCTGTCCATCAAATCCGAGGAGACCTTCGATCCCTATGGGCGCGGCACACCGCGCAAGAGCACGGGCAACACCACGCGCACCGATCTGCGCAAGCTTTCCGAGTGGATCAAGTTGATGCGCGAGCTCGAGGAGCGCAAGCGCCACGGCGGCGACGACGGCGGCAGCAGCGGCGGCGAGAGCGAGGACTGACCCCGGGCGCACCAGGACGGTGCGGTCGACGCTAAAGACCCTCGATGAGCGCGCGCTTGCGCGCATTGGTCAGCCGGTAGAAGCGGCGCAGCTCCGCGAGCACCGCACCCTCGCCGGCGCTTTGCGCGCGCCTGCCGCGGCTACGCGCCAGGGTGCGCTCCAGGCGCGCACAGAACTTCCCGGCATAGCGGCTCGCCTCGCGGTACATACCGGCACGCGCCGCCGCGCGCGGATCGACGTGCGTGCGCTCGAACAGCAGCCGGCGCAGCTCCGCGGGAAAGTGACCCGGCAGCTGCCGGCGCAGCAACCAGTAGCTCGCCACGTACTTGTCGACCTCCGCCTGCATCTCGAGCTCGAGCAGCGACACCGGTTTGTCGTGACCGGCGTTCCAGGCGAGATAGAGAAAATGGCTCACCCCCTCGAGCGCGGTCCACCAGTCCGCCACGTTACCGGCGTGCAGGCTCACCAGCGGATCAGCGCGCGCCAGACGCTCGAGCAGTGCCGGGTCGAGATACAGCGACAAGGCGAGCTCGTCGTCGCCCGCGGCGGGCTGCGCCACGATCAGCTCCTCCTCGGCGCTGCCGCCGCGCGCCCCCGCCGGCAGGCGCCGGCGGTCGGTCACCAGGAAATCGTAGACGTCGTGAGCGATGCTCACATCGTAGATGCCGCCGATCAGACCCTGCAGCCGCGACAGCAGCATGTAAATCAGTGCGTGAAGGAGGTGCCGCCGGCGCGCGTCGGATCGACGCCCAGGCGTTTGAGGCGCGCGTAGCAGCGGGCGCTGCCGGTCTTCAGCCAGATCTCGTACAGGCGCAGGATGTCGCGGTCGCAGGGCGCGGCGCCCGCCTCGCTCACCTCGTTGAGGGCGTCGACCATCGGCTGGAATTTGGCCGACAACTCGGCAAACACTGCCGCCAGCACCCGGCCGCGGCCGCGCGCGGTGCTCTCCGCCAGCACTCCGTAGGCGCGACCGCCCATGGCGATGTGGTAATCGATGTCGACGAGCTTGGCGGCGAAGCTGCGCGCGAAGAAGCCGGCGATGAACAACGACACGTCGCCGAGCCGCTGCAGCGAACGGTGGCGCGCGCTGGTGCCCGCGGGCGCTTCGAGCGCCTCGCACAGCATCGCCACCAGCGGCTTGAGGCGCAGCCCCTCGGTGGTGCTCTCGTACAGCGCCTCGGTGCGCGCAAACAGCGTCAGCAGGTTCACCACGTAGTGCTCGGTCTGGTCCTCGACCGTCAGGTGCTGTCGCTGCAGCGCCCCGTGCAGCGTGTCCTTGAAGAACTCGCGCAGGTTCGCGACCGGCAACACCCGCCTGGCAGCCTCGCTCATGGGTCCGCGCCTCCTGTCGGGAGAAGTAACATTACTTGTATGCAACGCCGTGCACACCACCAGGTTCACACCTCGGCGGCAGAATTCCGTGATCTGTTGCGCCAATCGGGTGCACAATCCGCAGCCAGGCTGGCAGCCTGCCGGACACAGTGCTAACAACACGGACACGAGCCGTTGCATTCACCCTTACTCAGCGCGTCACGCCCCGGCTTCCTCGGCTTTTCCGGGTATCACTGGCTGGTGATCGCCGCCGGCTGGGCGGGCTGGGGCTTCGACGTATTCGACGCGGTGCTGTTCAACTTCGTCGCTCCCAACTGCATTCCGGTGCTGCTGCATCTGACACCGGGCACACCCGCCGCCCACGCGGCGGCGGTGTTCTGGAGCGGCACCATCACCTCGCTGCTGCTGCTGAGCTGGGCGGCGGGCGGAGTGCTGTTCGGCTGGATCGGCGATCGTATCGGCCGCCGCCAGGCGCTGTTTGCGACCATTACGATCTACGCAGTGGGAACGGCGCTGTGCGCGCTCACCACCAACCTGTGGCAGCTGATCCTGTGCCGCATACTCGCCGGCCTCGGCATCGGCGGTGAGTGGGGCATCGGCGCGTCGCTGGTCGCGGAAGGCGTGCCGGAGAACCGCCGGGTCGCGGCGGGCGTGATCATGCAGACTGCCTCGCCGCTCGGGGTGGTGCTCGCCGCTGCAGTGAACTACCAGATCGCAGGCGTGTGGTTCGCAAGTCAGCCGCAGAGCTCGTGGCGTTACGTGTTTCTCGCGGGGCTGCTGCCGGTGATCGTCGCACTCGGCGTGCGGCTGTTCCTGCGCGAGAGCGCCCAGTGGCAGGCGAGTCGCGCGCGCAGCGCGCCGTCCACGCCGCGCGAGTTGTTCGCTCCCGGCATGCGCGCGGCGACCTTCAGCGGCTTCTTCGTGGCGGTCATCGCCGTGCTCACCTGGTGGGGCTGTAGCGCCTTCCTGCCGCTGCTCGGCAGCACGCTCGCCCACGAGCACGCGCTCAGCGTCGGCCTCGCGGCCCCGCAGGCGCGGCTGCTGGCAGTGACCTGGCAGGCGTACGCCTCGAACGCCTTCAGCTTCGGCGGGCTCATCGGCGCGCTCGCGGCGGTGCCGCTCGCGTACTACCTCGGGCGCCGCTCGATGTTCATGGCTTACTTCCTGTTCTCAGCCCTCGCACTGTTCGTGACCTTCGGCGCGGCGCTGGCTCCGGGGATGCGGCTGGCGATGCTGTTCACGGTGGGCGCCGGCGTTTACGGCGTATTCGGCGCCTGCACCTTCTACCTTCCCGAGCTGTTCCCGGCGCGCCTGCGCGCGACCGGCGCCGGCTTCTGCTACAACATCGGGCGGGTGTTCGCCGCCGGCGGTCCGTACGTGGTCGGTGCGCTGTCGGCAGCGGCCGGCGGATCGAGCGCGGCGATCGTGCGGATCCTCTGCTGGCTCGCGCTGGTGCCGCTCGCCGCGGCGCTGCTGGCGCCCTGGGCTGTCGTCGAGACGCGCGGCCGCACGCTGCCGCCGTAAAGGCGCCGCGGCCGTAAGCTTCAGGCCCCGAGCGCCGCGGCGAGCTGCCCGCAGTCCTGCACGACCAGATCCGCAGGCGCCAGATCCTGCGGCCAGTCGAGCGAGCGGCGGTTCATCCAGGCCGTGCGGCAGCCCGCGGCGCGGGCGGCCGCCACATCGAGCAGCGGATCATCGCCGACGTACAGGATCTCGCCGGGCCGAGCCTTAAGCTCGTGCGCCAGCCGCTCGAAGCAGCGCCGCTCAGGCTTGGCCGCGCCGATCTGGCCAGCATTCAGCGACACCGTGAAGGCGTGCGCCAGCCCGATGCTGTGAAGATCGGCATTGCCATTGCTGAGTGATGCCAGCGCATAGCGCCGGCGCAGCCGCGCGAGCGCCGGCGCGACGTCGGCGTGCGTCTGCACCTCGTTGCGTGCGGCGAGGAACACCGCCAGGCCCTGCGCGGCGAGGCGCTCATCGTAACCGTGCTCGCGCGCATGGCGTGCGAGCGCGGTGACCCGCAGGTAGGTGACGTCGTGGGCGTTGTGCGGCTCGGAGCGCGCCAGCTGCTCGCGCGCGCGCCGCATGTCGGCGAGCGTCAGCTGTTGCACGATCCGCGGGCAGTGTTGCGCCAGCCACTGCGCCAGGCGCGCCTCGGCACGCTCGAGCACCGGCTCGACATCCCAGAGTGTATTATCCAGATCGAAGGCGATGGCGCGCACCCGGCTCAGCACGCCTGCAAGGTTAGCATTTTCATGGCGCGGCTCACTCTCGTCATTGGCAACAAGAACTACTCGTCCTGGTCGCTGCGCGCCTGGCTGCTGCTGAAACACGTCGGCGTGGAGTTCGACGAGGTCGTCATTGCTCTCGACCAGCCCGACACCCGCGAGCAGCTCGACCGCTACGGGCCGAGCGGCCGCGTCCCGGTCCTGCACCACGGTGAGGTGCGGGTGTGGGACTCGCTCGCGATCTGCGAGTACGTCGCCGAGTTGAGTGGCAAGGGCTGGCCGCAGGAGCGCACCGCACGCGCGCTCGCCCGCGCGGTGAGCGCGGAAATGCACTCGGGGTTCACCACGCTGCGCTCGCTATGGCCGATGAATGCGCGCGCCCGCAACCGCCGCTCGGCGGTGACCGCGGCGCTGGAGGCCGATGTCGAGCGCATCGACGAGATCTGGAACGACTGCCGCAGCCGCTTCGGTGCCGGCGGTCCGTGGCTGTTCGGCGAATATTCGATCGCCGACGCGATGTACGCGCCGGTGGTGCTGCGCTTCAACACCTACGGCGCGGGTATTTCGCAGGCCGCGCGCTGGTACATGGCGAGCGTGCTCGAGGACGGCGCGTTGCAGGAGTGGCTGCAGGCGGCCAAGCACGAGCCGTGGACCATCGCCGCCGACGAGGTCGGCGGAGGCGCAGCTTGAGCGCGCTGCGCACCCGCCGATTCGCCACGTGTTGACAATCTCAATCTGAAGGACGACTCATGCCGCGCCTCATGAGCCTGTCGCGGTGGCTGCTGCTCGGCAGCTGCGCCGCCGCCTGTACCGCTGTTGCTCCCGTGACACGCGCGGCCGCCGCCGGCGCGCCGTTCACGGTGGAGGACATGGTGGTGCTCAAGCGCGTCAGCGATCCGCGGCCGTCCCCCGACGGGCGCTTGCTGGTGTTCGTGCAGCGCGACACCGACCTTGGCGCGAACAAGGCGCACACCAGCCTGTGGCTGCTGGAACTCGGCAGCTCCGCCGCGCAGCCACGGCGCCTGACGGATGCCGCCGGTAGCGATTCGAGCCCGCGCTGGGCGCGCGACGGCCGCACGCTGTTCTTCCTCTCGGCCCGCTCGGGCAGCTCGCAGGTGTGGCGGCTGTCGCTGAGCGCGGCGACCGCGCAGCGCGTCACCGACTACCCGCTCGATGTCGGCGCGCTGGCGGTGTCGCCGCGCGACGATGTGCTGGCCATTTCCATGGCGGTGTTCCCCGACTGCGCGACGCTCGATTGCACCCGCGCGCGCCTCGACGCGCGCGAGCGCGAGCAGGCGAGCGGCCGCGTTTACCAGCGCCTGTTCGTGCGGCACTGGGACACCTGGAGCAACGGCACGCGCTCGCACCTGTTCACCGCACGAGTTGCCGCGAGCGGCTTCGCGAGCGCGCCCGTGGATGTGTCGCGCGGTTTCGACGCCGACATTCCCGGCAAGCCCTTCGGCGGCGACGAGGACTTTGCCTTCAGCCCCGACGGCCGCTCCCTGGTGTTCTCGGCCCGCATCGCGCAGGCGCGCGAGCCGTGGTCCACCAACTTCGACCTGTTCCAGGTGCCGGTGGACGGCAGCAGCGCAGCGCTGAACCTCACCGCGGCGAACCCGGCGTGGGACGCCCAGCCGGTGTTCCTGGCGAACGGCGACCTCGCCTGGCTCGCCCAGGATCGGCCCGGCTTCGAGTCGGACCGCTTCCACATCATGCTGAAGAGTGCGCGTAGCGGCGCGGTGCGTGCGCTGACGGCAGGATGGGACCGCTCGGTGGCGCGCCTCGGCGTGACGCCCGACGGCAAGGCGCTGCTGGCGAGCGCCGATGAGCGCGGCCAGCGCCTGTTGTTCCGCGTCGATCCGCACAGCGGCGCACCCACCGCGCTGACCGCCGGCGGCGAAGTGGAGTCCTACGGCGCCGCAGGCGGGCGCCTGGTCATCGCACGGGCCGATCTCGGCGCCCCGGCCGACCTGTACGAGCTGCCGCAGCGCGGTGGCGCGGCGCAGCGCCTCACCGACGTGAACCACGATCTGCTGGCGGCACGACAGCTGAGCCCTTTCGAGCAGTTCAGCTTCCGCGGCTGGAACGACGAGACGGTGTACGGCTATCTCGTCAAGCCGTACGGGTTCGAGAGCGGCAAGCGCTTTCCGGTGGCGTTCGTGGTGCACGGCGGACCGCAGGTGAGCCTGCAGAATCTGTGGAACTACCGCTGGAACGCCCAGGCCTTCGCCGGCGGCGGCTATGCGGTGGTGATGATCGATTTCCACGGTTCGCCGGGCTACGGCCAGGCGTTCACCGACTCGATCAGCCGCGACTGGGGCGGCAAACCGCTGGTCGACCTGCAGAAGGGACTGGCGGCGGCGCTCGAGCGGTATCCGTGGCTCGACGGCGAGCACGTGTGCGCGCTCGGCGCTTCCTACGGCGGCTTCATGATGAACTGGATCGAGGGAAACTGGCCGGACCGCTTCCGTTGCATCGTCAACCACGACGGCCTGTTCGACCAGCGCATGATGTATTACGCGACCGAGGAGCTGTGGTTCCCGGAGTGGGAGTTCGGCGGCCCTTACTACGAGAACCCGGACGGCTACGAGCGCGCCAACCCCGCGGACTTCGTGACGCGCTGGCACACGCCCATGCTGGTGATCCACGGCGAGAAGGACTTTCGCGTTCCGTACTCGCAGGGTATCGCGTCCTTCACGGCGCTGCAGCGGCGCGGCATCGAGAGCCAGCTGCTGATCTTCCCGGACGAGAACCACTGGGTGCTCAAGCCCGCCAACAGCGTGCTCTGGTACCACACGGTATTAGGGTGGCTAGACGCTCATCTGAAGAACTGAACTCAGCAGCCCACGCACTTCGTCGGAGCGTCAGCGCACGGGCTGGATACGCACCTGAAAAACTGACCGCGCCAGCCGAGCACTCCGTTGAGGCGCCAGCGCACGGGCTAGACACTCATCTGAAAAACTGACCGCGCCAGCCGGGTCAACGAAAGGTCGGAAGTGCCGCCATTTCTTCGAGCGGCACGGCCTCGACGGGTAATCCTGCACCCTTCCAGGCCCGCAGACCGCCCTTGATCACCGCGACCTGAACCCCTCTGTTCTGAAGTTCCCGCGCCACACGCACGCTGGTCGCTTCACGAACGCAGGTGCAGTACACATAAACCAGCTGTTCATCGGGAAACTCCTCGCGGCAGCGGTTCAGCGAGTTGGGATCCAGTCTTCTGGACCCGGTGATGCGAGTTGCCTTGGCATCAAGGTAGCCGTGGCTGCGCACGTCGTAGATCCAGGCACCAGCCGCCATTTGCCGCGCCGCCTCGGAAGGGATCGCGAAGGGAACGGTACGTAACGCACGCGCTTTGATCCATAGCCAGATCTGAAAGGCCACATAACCGGCAATCAGGACGATCACCACCCAACCCACGACACGCCCGAACGTCTGGTAGCCTCGGGTGATCGCTTCCAGCGCGCCGCTGAACAGGAAGCCGACACCAAAGTATGCGCCGGTATAGAGCGCGGCACCGGCCAGATCCAGCCCAAGGAATTGCATGAGACTCATATTCATGCAGCCAGCGAGCGGCGGCGCCATGGTGTTGATTCCAGGAATGAACTTCGCCACGACGAGCAGCGTGCGCCCACGGCGATAGAAGGAATCCGCCGAGCGCAAAATGCACGATTCGGGATTCAGCGAAATGCGGCACAGCAGGCCAAGAAGCCACCATCCTGTATAGCGACCCATCACGAACATCAGCGTGTCGCCTGCGAGCGTCGCCAACAGGGCCGCGCCGAGAGCGTAGGAGCCCTGCAATGAGCCACGCGCGCTCGCGCCTCCCGCGATGAGCAACGCCAGGGCTGCGGGTATCGGCAGTCCGACGGCTTCCAGGAATACCGCAGCGAACAGAATCGAATAGCCGTGCAGTGCCAGTGCGGAAATCCAGGAATCCATATCGGTGATCGATCGCGAGCGGCGCTCAGAAAAATTCCGAGCCGACCCTCAATTGTTGACCGCTGCTAAGCTGCCATTGGCTGCAGAGCACTGCGCGCGCGTCAGTGGAGCTTGCGGAACTTGTACTCCCCGACCGTCAGCACGCCGGCGCTGAACTCCACCTGGGTCGGCGTCGCCCCTGGCGGGTCCGGGCAGACCTTCGGGTCATGGGTCGCGACGAAGTCTGCGTCCTTCTTCTTCCACAGCAGCTGGCAGCCCTCGGCCTGCACGTCCTCGGTGTCGATGCTGCTGAACACGTCCTTGTTGAGCTGCCCGTCGCGCCAGCGCAGCGGCTCGACCAGCTGGTAGAGCGTCTCGACGATGCCGCGCTTGTCGTCGAACTTGAAGCTGTAGATTTTCTGACTGAGCACGCGGCGCGGGTCGCCGACGGCCGTTTCCTGCGCGTAGTACACGAAGTGCCCGAGCCGCGGCGCGTACACGTGCGTGATGGAGAGCGCCACCGCGACGTGTCCCGGGTGTACGCCGGTGCGCGCCTCGAGGTCCGCCTGGACGCTGTTGTCGTAGGTACCGGGCAGCACGGCGAGCAGCCCCATCATCTGCGGTTCGCTCGACTTGTCGCTGTTGTGGTGCGCGGCGCAGCCCGCCACGCTCAGCAGCAGCGCGGCGCATGCCGCCGGCGCGCAGCGCCGGCCCGCAGCTGTGTGCCGCGCGCGCTCAGCCATAGGATGCCCGCCATTGCGCCCGGTACTTCAGTCCCAGGTCCATCAGACGCTCGAGCAGCTCGCCGTACGCGGTGCCGGCGGCACGCGCCGACTCGGCGAAGTCCTCGGCGGTTTCGAGGTTAGGGTTGGCATTGGCCTCGAGCACGTACACCTGTCCCTGCGGGGTGAGGCGGAAATCCATGCGAGCATAACCGGACATACCCAGCGCCCGATAGATGCGGCGCGACAGCCGGTCGAGCACCGTGAGCACCGCCGGCGGCAGATCCCCGGCGGCGTGGGTGGTTATGCCGTACTTCGCCTGGTAACGCTTGTCCCATTTCACCTTGCGCGTGGCGATAGCGGCGAGCGTGTCGGGCAGCGAACCGAACACCATCTCCCACACCGGCAGGCGCGTCAGCCGCTCGTTGCCCATGACGCCGACGTACAGCTCGCGGCCCTCGATGTACTCCTCCACCAGCGCGTCCGACTTCACCTGCTCGTGCACGAATTCGATGCGCTCCTTGAGTTTGGCGGCGTCATCGACCACCGAGGCCTGGGCGATGCCGAGCGAGGCGTCCTCGACGGTGGATTTCACGAACAGCGGGAAGCGCAGCTTGCGCGGCACGTGGAAGCGGGCGCCGCGCCGGAACACGGCGAACTGCGGGGTGGCGATGCGGTGAAACGCCAGCAGCTGCTTGCACAGTGACTTGTCGCGCGACAACAGCAGGCCGCGCGGGTTGCAGCCGGTATACGGCTGACGCAGCAGCTCGAGGAACGCCACCACGTGCTGATCGTAGGTGACGATGCCGTCGAACTCCTCCAGCAGGTTGAAGACGATGTGCGGTTCCCAGTCGGCGATCGCGCCGCGCAGCTCCGTCAGGCTGTCGAGCACGCCGACACAGCGCACGTCGTGGCCGAGCTTGCGCAGCGTGGCGGTGACATCGTACTCCGTGCGCCACTCATCGATTTCCTTGTCGCTGTGCCCCTCGAGGCTCTCGGGTGGCACCAGGCTGGCGTGCACGACGACGAGCGCGCGCAGCCGCCTCATAAGGGCAGGTGCGGAGTCTCGCCCTGGGAGTACAGGCCGGCCAGCCGCTCGAGCATCCAGCGCGAGTAGCGCAGCGCGTCGCGGCGATTGCCGCGCACGTACAGCTGCAGGCGCTCGCTGCGCTCGATGAGCATGCGCAGGATCTGCTCGATGCTGTATTGCTCGAGCGCCAGTGCCCGCGCCACGCGGGCTGGCAGCCGCCGGCGTTCGGCGCGCAGCAGCGTGGCCGCTCGCAGCGGATCCTTGCGGCGGCGCTCCGTGGTGAAGGCGCGCTGCAGCAGCTCGTCGGCCAGCCCGCGGCGAATGAGGCGGTTGTGGGCCAGCTTGCGCCGGTAGTGCTGCGCCAGCGTGCGGGTGTTGTGGTCGAGCGGCTCGATGCGCGTGCGATTGCGCACCGGCGGCCGGCGCGCGCGCACCTCCGCGATGAGCTCATCGACCGCCGCGAGCTTGGTGTACGCGGGCCAGTTCGCGTAGCTCTTGCGCCAGCCGGATTTCGGCGCCAGCCACACCGCGAACGTCTCGGCGAAGTCCTCGGTGGGGTGGGCCTGCGCATACCACTCCCCAAGGTGGTGCACGTAGCGCCGGCTGCCGGCGCGGGCGCGGTAGCGCGCCGGATACGGCAGCGACGCCGGCCCGAACACCTCGCGCCAGCGCTTGCGGCGGCGCAGGCGGTAGGCGTTGTCGACGGCGTGGCCGGCCTCGTGCCGCAGGATGCGCAGCAGCAGGCGCGAGTTGCCGCCTTCGGCCTCACGCATGATGCGCCGCTCGAGGCGCTCGAGCCGCGGATGCGCGAGGTAGAAAGGAATCGCGATGCCCGGCACGCCGTCCGGCGAGAACCACTCTTCCGACAGCCACACGTGCGGCCGCACGCGCAGGCCGCGCCGCTCGAGGTCCGCATACAGCCGCCGCACGTGCCGCGCGATGCTCGAGCGCTCGATGGAAAGCTTCAGGTCGCAGAAGCGCACTTTGAGCAGCTCTTCGTCGCGTAATCGCGTCCACGGCCGGCTGCGGGCAGGGCGCGCCGGCCGGCGGGGAAGCGGGGTGCGGCGGTGCGCGCGTGTCGGAGCCATAGGAGTTGCGCGAGCTTACCCAACCGTGCGCGCGCTGTCTTCCGGCGCCTGCGTGTGCGTGCCTAACCTGCGAGCTCGAGCATCGCGTGTGCCAGCAGCCGGTCGGCGCACTCCTCAATCAATTGCTTTTTCATCAGGCTGTTGCGCCACAAAGTGGGGATGGCACCTGCAGTGTAGTGCGCCCCGGCGAGCGCCCCGGCCGCGCCGGCCACCACGTCCGAGTTGCCGCCGCGATTGGCCGCGGACAGCACCGCGTCGCGGAAATTGTGGGTCGTGCCGAACGCATCGAGCGCGGCGGCGAGCGCCGCGGTCGCTGAGGTCCGCGGAGCAGGTGTGCCGCTCGCCACCAGCGGCTCGGGCAGCGCACCGGCGCGCGCGAGAATCGCGGCCTTTGGCTGGCCCGACAGGGCCGCGTGCAGCACGAGCGCCAGCGCCCTGCAGGCCGCCAGTGCCCGCGGGGCCTGGCTGGTGGTGCGCGCCGCTTCGGCCGCCTGCTGCACGGCAACCGTCTCGCGCGCGAAGAAGTACATCACTGCCGGGGCGACGCGCGACAGGGTCTCCGCCCCCTGCACCTCCGGATCATGGGTCCCGGAGAATGCCTGCCGGCGCCACTGCGCCACCGCCAGCGCCCGCGCCGTGCTCGCCGTGATCCCCAGGCACTGGCCCGTGGCCGACAGGTAGCCGTCGCGCTGCCAGCGCCGGTAGCGCTCCGCCTGGTCGCGCGCATCGAAGCCCTCGCACTCGAGCAGGCTCTCCGCCAGGCACAGCGCCATCGCCGTGTCGTCGCTCCAGGCGCCGCGCGGCAGATCGAACGGACCGCCTCCGAGCATGTCGCCCACCGGCGTGAAGCGCCCGGGGCGGCGGTACTGGGTGGCGGCGGCCACCGCGTCGCCCACGGCGAGGCCGAACAAGGCGCCCTGGAAGCGCTCGCGCAGCCCGCGCGCGGCGGCCAGCGTCGCCGGTTCCAGGAGCGGATCGGCCTCGGCCGCGGCGCCGGACCAGTTTCTGACGTACTCCGTCTGCTCCAGCGTCTCGGGCACCGCGGGCCAGTGCGCCGCGCGGGCGCTACGCTGCCACAGCCGATTCAGCTCGACCAGCGCCTCGGGACCGCCCAGGCCGCGTTCGACGAGCAGGCAGCCGACCACCAGGTTGGTGCGGCCGATACCGGCGCGGCAGTGCAGATAGACGATCTTCCCGGCGCTCACGGCGGAGTGCACGTGATCGAGGATCTCGCGCATCTGCACGCGCTCGGCCGGCACTCCGTGGTCGGGTATCGGTCGGCGCAGGTAATCGACCGTGAGCGGCAGTACGGCCTGGTAGTCCGGGGTCTCGGCGGGCTGTGTGAGATCGATGAAACAGTTGACGCCGGCCTCGAGCAGGCGTGTGAGGCGCGCGCGGGTCGCCTCCACGGTGGCGCCCAGCGGATGCTCGCCCGCCAGCAGCTGCGCCGGCAGCACCCAATAGGAGTTCGGCAGAGGCAGCGCTGCGTCGGCAGCCGCACCGGGTAGGGGTTCCACGGCGCCAGAGGGTACCGCGTTGTTGCCGCCTAAGGCGCGGCGAGTGCCTCACGCTGCGGCGTGAGCGTTGTCAGCCGCCGCGCGAGCTGCTGCTCGTCGCGCTCGCTCATGGTCGGCAGGCGTTTCAGATCGAGACCGGCAAAATCGACGCGGCGGGTGTCGGCGAGGTGCTCGAGCTCGACGTGGCGCAACGCGCTGGCGATCGACTCGGTGCGACCGGGATAGTCGCGTTCCCAGGCGGAGAGCATGTTCTTCACCGCGACGCGCTGCAGGTTCTCCTGCGAGCCGCACAGCCGGCAGGGAATCAGCGGAAAGCCCCGGCCGCGCGCGTAACGGGCGATGTCGCGCTCGGCGACGTAGGCGAGCGGGCGGATGACGATGTGGCGGCGGTCGTCGGACAGCAGTTTCGGCGCCATCGCCTTCAGCCGCCCACCGAAGAACAGGTTGAGAAACAGCGTCTCGACGATGTCGTCGCGATGGTGACCCAGGGCGATCTTGGTGATGCCGTTCTCGGCTGCGAAGCGATAGAGCGCGCCGCGCCGCAGACGCGAGCACAGACCGCACATGGTGCTTCCTGCGGGCACCACGCGCCGTACGACCCGGTAGGTATCCTGCTCGATGATGCGAAACGGCACGCCCTGCGCCTGCAGCCACTCGGGCAGCACCTGCGCGGGGAAGCCGGGTTGCTTCTGGTCGAGATTCACGGCGAGCAGCTCGAAGCCCGCCGGTGCACTGCGCTTGAGCGACAGCAGTACGTCGAGCAACGTGTAGGAGTCCTTGCCGCCGGAGAGGCACACCATGACCCGGTCGCCCGGGACGATCATGCCGTAATCGGCGATGCACTTGCCGACGGCGCTGCGCAGCCGCGCCGCGAGGCGGCCGAGGGTGCGCGACGGCCTGGCGGCAGCGGCGGTCATGGCGACGGACTGGCTGGGGTCAGCGCTCTTCAGGCGGCGGCACTGCTGCTGGCGGTAGTCTCGAGGTACTTTGCCTCGACATAGCGCACGAAGGAAGTGGCCGACAGCGGCTTACCGGTCGCACCTTTGAGCAGCTCCTGCACCGGTACCTTGGCACCGAGCCCGTGAACATGGGTGCGCAGCCAGCCAAACAGGCCCGAGAACTCCCCGCGCGCCAGCTGCTCGTCGAGCCCCGGCAGCTCCGAGCGCAGGCTCTCGTAGAGCTGTGCGGCGATGACCGCACCGAGGGCATATGAGGGGAAGTAGCCGAAGGAGCCGACCGCCCAGTGAATGTCCTGCAGGCAGCCTTCGACGTCGTTCTCCGGTCGGATCCCCAGCCGCTGTTCCATGCCCGCATTCCAGGCCTCGGGCAGATCGCGCACCGCCAGCGCCCCGGAGAGCAGCTGCTTCTCCAGCTCGTAGCGCAGCATGATGTGCAGCGGGTAGGTGAGCTCGTCCGCATCCACGCGGATCAGCCCCCGCTGCACGCGGGTGAGGTGTGCGTAGACGTTCTCCACGTCCCATTCGGGGCCGCTGGCGCCAAAGTGCTTCGCCAGCAGCGGCTGCACGTAGCGCACGAACGGCCGGCTGCGGCACACCATCATCTCGATGAGCAGCGACTGGCTCTCCTCGAGCGCCATGCCGCGGTCGCGGCCCACCGGCTGGTCGCGCCAGTCCTGCGGCAGCCCGAGGTCGTACATCGCGTGTCCGGTCTCGTGCAGCGCGCCGAGCAGCCCGGTGAACACCTCATCGGGATCGAAGCGCGTGGTCACGCGGATGTCCCCCGGCCCGCCCTCGGTGAAGGGGTGCTCACTCTCATCGAGGCGGCCGCGATCGAACGGAAAGCCGACCGCCCGCATTACCTCGACCACCAGCGCGCGCTGTTTGGCCGCGGGGAATTTGCCCGTCAGCGGCAGCAGCAGCCGCCCTTCCTGGACGGCGATCGCTTCGCGGATCAGGGCGGGAAGCCGCCGCGACAGCGCCTTGAACATGGCGTCGATATCCGCGGTGGTGAGTCCGGGGCTGAATTCGTCCACCAGCGCGTCGTAGGGCGCAAGATTCAGGGCCTGCCCGAGAAGGGCCGCCTTGTCGCGCACCAGGTGCACCACTTCCTCGAGATAGGGTGCGAAGGCCTCGAACTTGCCCTGGGCACGCGCTTCGAGCCAGCGCGATTCGGCTCGCGAGGCGGCCTTGGTGAGGCGCGAGACGAGCGTAGCCGGCGTGGCGATGGCGTGATCGCGTTGCCGCCGCATCTCGCGCAGGTTGGCGATCTGCCAGTCGGCCAGTCCCTGGGTATTGGCCTGCGCCCGGTCGAGCAAGCGCGTGATGCGCGGCGCCGTGAGCAGCGCGTGGTGCTCGGTCTCGATCGCCGCGAGCTGCTCGCCGCGCACGTCCGCGCTGCCCCTGGGCATCATGACCGCCGCGTCCCAGCGCAGCAGCGCGAGCGCTCCGCGGAACGCGTGGAGTCGCTTGAACTCCTGCTCGAGCTGCTTGTAAGGCGAGGCGGACATGGTCTGCACGGCACGGGGAGGGGCGGCGGTCAGTTTACCAGTTCCGGCGCCCCGCTTTCCGGCTAATTGCATTTTTATTATATATAAATCATAAACTTATGATTTATGTCAGTGACTTGACACCGCGAGGTGCTTGACGGCAGGCAAAGGAGCGGGGTCGGGCGTTATGTCAGGACCCGCCCCGCCGTGCGGGTGCGCAGGCCCTCAGCGGGCGCGGGGCTGCCGTGGTGCGGTTACACTGCGCGCGGAAAAGCTGCCCGGCTTTCGCGCTACGGCCACAGGTGGGGTTGCGGCCAGCGCGCCACCGTCACGCCCACACCGATCGAGACGAGCAGCAGCAAGGTAAGGGCCAGGCCGATCAGCAGGCGCCGCATCGCTCGATGATAACCCGATAACCGCCGCGCAAAATCACGTGCCCTCGCCACTCGCGATCTGTCTGCTCGCTTCCGAGGCCGAGCCGCTGTCCAAGACCGGCGGACTGGCGGACGTGGCCGGGGCGCTGGCCAGGTACCTGCACGCCGCAGGACACGACGTACGGCTGTTCACGCCGGGCTACGCCTCGATCGACCGCGGCGCATGGGCGGCGCGAGCGCTGCCAGCCCTCGCAGACGTTGCACTCGAAATCGGCCCGCGCCGCTACGTGTTCTCGGTGTTGCAGGTAGAGCTCCCCGGAGGGGCTCCGGCCTACCTCATCGACTGCCCGGCGCTGTATGCGCGCGCCACGCTCTACACCAGCGAGCCGGAGGAGCATGTGCGCTTCCTGGTGCTCACCCGTGCGGCGCTGATTGCCTGCGAGCGCATGGCGTGGACCCCCCAGGTCGTGCATTGCAATGACTGGCACACCGCGTTCGCGCCCCTCTACCTGCGCACGCTGTGGGCCGGCAAGCGTGCGTTCGCCCGCAGCCGCACGCTCCTCACTATCCACAACATCGGCTACCAGGGGATCTTTGCGGCCGCCGAGGTTGCGGACCTCGGGCTTAGCGAGGCGGCACGGTCGCTGTTGGACGCTCCCGATCTGGCCGCCGGTCGCATCAACGCGCTGCGCCACGGGATCCTGTACGCCGACGCCGTCAGCACCGTGAGCCCGACGCACGCGCGCGAGATCTGCTCGGACGAGTACGGCATGGGTCTGCAGGACAGCCTGCGCGTGCGCGCCGCGCAGGGAGCACTGTCCGGGATCTTGAACGGCGTCGACTACGGGGAATGGGATCCGCGCCACGACCGCTACCTGCCGGTGCATTACGACCCCGACAGCCTCGCGGTAAAGGCGCTGCTCAAGCGCCAGTTCCTCGCACGGCGCGGTCTGGGGGCCGCGCGCGGCGTGCCGCTGGCCGGGCTCGTCGGCCGCCTCGCGGTGCAAAAGGGCATCGAGCTGATGTTCGAGGCGTTACCCCGGGTGCTGCGCGCACGGCCGCTCGCCTGCGCCGTGCTCGGCAACGGCGAGCCGCGGTACGAGGAGTTCTTCGCCAGCCTCGCGCAAGAGTTCCCCGGGCGCGTCTCCTTCCATTGCGGCTACGACGACGAGCTCGCCCACTGGATCGAGGCGGCGGCCGACATGTTCCTCATGCCCTCGCGCTACGAGCCGTGCGGCCTGAACCAGATGTACAGCCTGCGCTATGGCACGGTGCCGATCGTGCGCCGTACCGGCGGACTGGCCGATTCGGTCGAGCATTACGATCCGGCGCGCGGCACGGGCACGGGGGTGGTGTTCAACGATTTCGATCCCCCGGCACTCGAGTGGGCGCTCAATACCGCGCTCGACTGGCACGCGCAGCCGACGGACTGGACGCGCATGATGAAGAACGGCATGCAGCGCGACTACTCCTGGGAGCGCCAGGGCGCCCAGTATCTGGCGCTCTACCGCCGCCTCATTGCAGGCTGAAAGTGCCGCGCTCGTCGAACGGAATCGAGCGCAGCAGGCCGGAGGACAGTGACAGCTTGCCGGAGAGCCGGTACTCGATCTTCTGGGTGCCCGAGTCCGCTCCGCGCGACAGCAGCGTCATCAGCGTGCCGGCCAGATTGGTCGTTACATTGGTGTCGAACTCGGCCTCACCGAGTGCCGGTACCACGAAGCTGGCGGCGCTCTCGCCGCTGGCGAACGGCTGTCCCCCCACCTCGATGGTGTAGGTGAGCCCGCCCACCGCCAGGGCGCGGTCGTTCGGATTCTGCACGCGCAGGCGCACGCGCACGTGCTGCGCGAGGAAGTCGCTGCTGAGGACCTGCACGTTCACGATCGACAGCTGCGGCGTCTCGAACCTGGGCGCCAGCGCACAGCCGCCGAGCAGCCCCAGCGCCAGGAGCGGAAGGCTGCGGTGCAGGTCGCGCATGCGGCGATGGTAACAAAGCACCGCGCGCGCCTTCAGCTACAGGCGGCCGAAGGCGCCGTTGAGGCGGGCATAGCGCTGTGCCAGCTGCGGGTCGAGCGCCCCGGGCGGCAGCCGCCACAGCCAGTTGCCGCTCACCGTCCCGGGTGTATTCAGGCGCGCCGCCGAGGGCAGGCCGAGCACGTCCTGCATGGGAATGACCGCGAGCTGCGCCACCGAGCCGAGCGCGGCGCGTATCAGCGGCTCGGGCATCACCGCAGGCGTCGCGCGCAGGTAGAAGTCGACGCGCTGCGCGGTCGCGGCGTCGAGGGTGGCGTACCAGCCGAGCGTGGTGTCGTTGTCATGGGTACCGGTGTAGGCGACGCAGTCGCGCTCGTGCCGGTGCGGCACGTGCACATTGCCGGCCTCACCGTCGAAACCGAACTGCACCACGCGCATGCCGGGCAGCCGGAACTCGAGCTGCAGCGCACGCACGTCCGCGGTGATGACGCCGAGGTCCTCGGCGACCAGCGGCAGGTCGGGAAACTCGGCGCGCAGCCGCTGCAGCAGCTGCTCGCCCGGCGTGCCGATCCAGGTACCGCCGCGCGCATCCGCCGCGCCCGCCGGCACCGACCAGTAGGCGGCCAGGGCGCGGAAGTGATCGAGACGCAGCAGATCGAGCCGCTCGAGCTGGGCGCGCACCCGCGCCCGCCACCAGTGAAAGTCCGTGCGCTCGAGCGCCGCCCAGTCGTACACCGGGTTGCCCCACAGCTGGCCGAGCTCGGAGAAATAATCCGGGGGCACGCCACCGACCGCGGCCGGCTCTCCGCTAGCCGTGAGCTGGAAGAGCTCGCGGTGTACCCAGGTCTCCGCGGACGAGGGGCCGACGTAGAAGGGCAGGTCACCGAACAGCCGCACGCCGCGCGCCTGCGCGTAGGCCCGCAGCCGCTGCCATTGCAGGTAGAAGGCGTACTGCTCGCGCTCGATGGCGCTCGCCTGTACGCCGAGGTTGCGGCGTGCCGCGGCGAGTGCTTGCCGGTCGCGATCGCGCAGCGGCGCCGGCCACTGCCAGAACGGCGCACCGCCGTGGGCGCGCGTCAGCGCCTCGAACTGCACGTAGTCGGCCAGCCACGGCGCTGAGGCGGCCAGGAACTGCGGGTCGGGCGGCGCATCCGCAGCGGGCAGCTCGGCGGGGTCGAGAAACTCGGGGTTGCCGGCGAAGTCCGAGCGCACCCAGTACGGCGAGCGGTCGGCGCCCACCGGGCCGGCGGGCAGGATCTGCCACACCGAGAAGCCCGCCTGCACGAGCCAGTCGATGAAGGCGCGGCCGCCGCGCCCGAGCGCGGCATCGAGCGAGGACAGCGGCAGCAGCACTCCGGCGCGGCGCCGGTCGAACACGGGCAGTCGGTCTGTGGCCACGCGCGTCTCCTTGCGCAAACCCTAAAGCGCTCAGGCGCTGGCGCGCCGCATGACCCCGCCGTACTCCGGAGTCCCGTGCCCGGTCGCAATCGACATCATCAGATCGGCGGGCGGCGGCAGGTTCAGTCGCCGGTACAGCGTCACGAGCTGCCGTCGATAGAGACGATCGAACTGGCTCACCGCATCGGCCGGATTGTAGTCGCCGAACCACCAGAACCAGTCGGAAGCCTCGCACAGCGCCAGCTGGCGTCCCGCGGCGCTGCGCAGCCCCGCGTCCGGATTTGCCTGCATGACACGGTCATAGGCCTCCTTGGCGTCGCACAGCAGATCCCACGCCTTGTTCTTGGCCGGATCGCCGATCCAGGTGGCGAGCGTCGCGTGTACCCAGCTGCCGGCGCATACCCGCGGCAGCGGCGCCGGCTGGATGCCGCGCGCCAGGCATTCGGACAGCGTGGTGAGCTCGAGCCGCGGATGGGCGGCGAGCTGCGCGTACAGCGCACGCAGGAAGTAGTAGCCGTTGAAGGGGTAGTGCTCCCAGGCGTTCTCACCATCGAGCGCAATCAGCACCGCGTGGTTGCCGCTGCGCTGGTACTCGCCGGCGAGCTGCACCAGCTCGTTCACCAGGTTGGCGACGGCATCATCGCCATGCCAGGTGGCGTAGGTGAAACCGATGAGGTCCGAGAGCGCGTCGTCGCGAAAGAAGCAGCTCATCCCCGTGCCGCCGAGACGATAGGGGCGGTTGTAGGCGAGCGGATCCTGGGCCGCGGCGGGGTCGCCGAGCGCCAGGCTCCGGCGCAGCACGCCGGCGCTGCTCGCCGCCCAGCGAAAGCCGCGCGCTGCCAGCAGCTCGAGCGTCGCGGCGCTCACCGCGCCCTCGGCCGGCCAGCAGCCGAGCGGGCGCGCGCCGAACGCGCGGGTGAAGACGCGGATTCCCTCCTCCACGTGCCAGGCCGCGCGTGCGGCCCCGCCTGCGTAGCCGGCGTGCGCCGGCAGTGCCATGGCCGGAACCGCATCGCGCGCACTGCGGAAGTCGAGCATCAGCGGTATCAGCGGATGCCCGTAGGGCGTCACCGACAGCTCGCATTGCCGCGCCTCCGCCAGCGCGCGGAAGCGCGGCACGACCTGGCCGACGAGCTTGCCGATCAGCGCCAGCAGCTCGCGCCGCTGCGCGGTGGTGAAGTCGCGGCCGCGCTCGGTGAGGCGGGCCACCAGTGGGTCGGTACGACGCACCGTCTCGCCGAGCCACGCCAGGTGGTACCAGACGGCGAGGTCGTGGATGAGCTGGTCAGAGGCATAAGCGATGCGCGCGGTGGTGCCGAGCGTCTCGGCGATCGTCGCCAGCTCCAGGTACGGCCCGAAGCGCTCGATCATCTGCTTGCGCTGCGCGCGTAGGCAGGCACGCAGCAGCTCGAGCCGCAGCGGCGCCTCGACCGGTACCGGCTCGGGTCCGAGCAGCGCCAGCATCGGATCGGGCAGTGTCGCACCGGCGGCGAGGTGCTCGCCGATGCGCCAGGCGATGTCCTCGAGCTGCTCGATGAGCACCGGGCTGAAATTCACCACCGCGCGCGCGTCCGGGTTGCTCTCCAGATGCGCCGCCATGTCGGTGTAGTCCTTGATGGCGTGCAGGTAGGTCCAAGGCAGGGTGTACTGGCCGGTGAGCGCGTCGCGGTAATGCGGCTGGTGCATGTGCCACAGCAGGATCACCGGCAGGCGCGGCGCGGGGCTGCTCATGCGTCGGCCGGGCGTGGCGGGCGCAGCATGTCCGGCGTTACCAGCACCACGCCGTTGTCGGTGACGTGAAAGCGCCGCACGTCGTCCGCGCGGTCGCTGCCGATGCGCGTGCCGTCGGGAATGTCACAGCCTTCGTCGATGATCGCGCCGTTGATCAGGCAACCGCGGCCGACTTCCGCGTTCGGCAGGATCACCGAGCGCTGGATGGTGCTGCCCTCCTCGACGCGCACGTTGGAGAACAGCAGCGACTCGCGCACCACCGCGCCGGAGATGATGCAGCCGCCGGACACCATCGAATTGATCGCCATGCCACGGCGGCCGTCCTCGTCGAGCACGAACTTCGCCGGTGGCTGCTGCACCTGGTAGGTCCAGATCGGCCAGTCCTCGTCGTAGATGTTGAGCTCGGGGCGCACGTGCACCAGCTCGAGGTTGGCGTCGTAGTACGCATCGATCGTGCCCACGTCGCGCCAGTAGCTCTGCGCGCGCGTCTTCACGTCCTGGAACGGATAGGCGAACACCTGGCGGTCGGCAGCGATGGCTTCGGGCAGTACGTTCTTGCCGAAGTCGTGGCCCGAGGCAGCGTCGGCCGCGTCCGCGGCCAGCACCGCTTCCAGCAGGCGCGTGTTGAACACGTAGATGCCCATGGAGGCGAGGATGGTGTCGGGACGCCCGGGAAGCGCGTCGGGGGTCGCCGGCTTCTCGGCGAACTTCGTGACGCGGTTCCACTCCGTGGCGGTGAGCACCCCGTAGTGGTGCGACTCCTGCGCGGGCACTTCCACCACCCCGACGGTGACGTCCGCGCCCTTCTCCACGTGGTAGGCGATCATCGGGCCGTAATCCATCTTGTAGATGTGGTCGCCGGCGAGCACCAGCACGTGCTTGGGACGATGGGCGCGGATCAGCTCGATGTTCTGGTGCACGGCATCGGCGGTGCCGCGGTACCACACCGGGCCGAGCTGCTGCTGCGCCGGTACCACTTCGATGAACTCGCCGAACTCGCCGCGCAGATAGCTCCAGCCGTGTTGCACGTGCTGGATGAGCGACTGCGCCTTGTACTGTGTGAGGATCGAGATCTGGCGGATGCCCGAGTTCACGCAGTTCGACAGCACGAAGTCGATGATGCGGAACTTGCCGCCGAAGGGGGTGGCGGGCTTGCAGCGGTGCGCGGTGAGATCGCGCAGCCGCTCGCCGCGCCCGCCGGCCATGATGACGGCGAGCGTGCCGCCCGTCAGGCGGCTGACGTAGCGTCCGGAAGAAGCGCGTGCGGGCTGGCGTGACATGGGGCTGTACTACACCGCAAGGGCCGCTGTCGGTGCAACCCCGACGCGCCTCCCTAGAGGCGCTTCATGAGGCCAAGCTCGTACGGGTGCGACAACAGCTCGTGCCACGGATAGACGCGCACCTCGGTGCGGAACTGGCCGCACTCGGGCGGCTCGATGTCGAGTGCGAACACCACCGCCCCGTCGGCGTCCTGCTCGTCCGTGGCCGTGAACGTGGCCTGCCACAGCCCATCGCGCGGGCCCTGCCCGTAGGAGGACAGCGCCGGCGGCGACAGGTCGGACTCGGGCAGCAGCCGCCGTGCCAGGAACTCGAGCCGCACGTCGGCGGGGCTCAGGCCGTTGAGTGCGGTGGCGACCCGCAGCCGCAGCCGCTCGCCGCGCGGCAGATCGCGCGCGCCGTCGTTGAGCAGCTTCAGGCTCACCTTCGGCCAGGCGAGACGCACGCGCTGCTTCCAGTCGGCGAGCGTGCGCGCCCCGGTACAGCCGTCGGCGGCGAGGCGTGCGTAGTGCGCGGCGGCCGGCCGGTACAGGCCCTGGGTGTAGTCGAACAGCACGCGGCGCATGTTGAACCGCGGAATGACCGTCGTCATGGCACGCTTGCTGCGTCTCACCCAGCCGCGCGGACAACCGTTCTCGTCGCGCCCGTAGTACAAGGGCAGCACCTCCTCCTCCAGCGTGCCGAGGATCAGCTCCGCCTCGAGGGCGTCGCGCCGCTCCGGATCCTGCACGTTCGCCGGCGGGATGCCCCAGCCGTTGTCGCGTTGCCAGCCTTCCGCCCACCAGCCGTCGAGGATGCTGAGGTTCAGCCGTCCATTGATGGCCGCCTTGATGCCGGACGTGCCGCTCGCCTCGAGCGGCGCGATCGGGTTGTTCAGCCACACGTCCACGCCCGACACCAGGCAGCGCGCCAGCTGCAGGTCGTAGTCCTCGAGGAACACGATGCGCCCGGCGAACTCCTGGCTGGTCATCAGCTGGCGCAGCTCGCGCAGCACCTGTTTGCCCGGCTCATCGGCCGGGTGCGCCTTGCCGGCGAACAGCAGCACCATCGGCCGGGCCGGGTTGTTCACCAGGCGGGCGAGGCGCGCGCGGTCGCGCAGCAGCAACGTCGCCCGCTTGTAGGTGGCAAAGCGCCGCGCAAAACCCACCGTCAGCACGTCCGGCCGCTGCGGATCGAGAGCACGGGTCACGTGGCGCAGCTGCGCCGGGCTGCCGCCCTTGCGCTCGTACTCGCGCTCGAGCCGTTCGCGCACGTTGGCCAGCATGCGGCTCTTGACGTCCTGGGCCGTCGCCCAGTAGCGCTCGTCGGGTACCTCCTCGAGCGCGCGCCAGAAGTCCGCATCGCGCAGGCGTTCGCGCCACTCGCTGCCGAGCTCCAGATCGAAGAACTCCATCCAGCGCTGGTGCAGGAAGGTCGGCACGTGCACGCCGTTGGTGATGAAGCCCACCGGGTTGTCCTGCGGCGCAATTTCCGGCCACTGGTCGGCACACAGCCGCGCGGACACCGCGCCGTGGATGCGGCTCACGCCGTTGACGTGGCGCGTACCGGTGAGCGCCAGGCGCGTCATGTTGAACAGGCCCGGGGTGGAAGGCACCCGCGCCAGCTCGAGAAAGCGCTCCACCGGGATGCCGAGCTCGCGTATGAAGTCCTCGAAATTCTGCGCGATGAGCTCGTGCCCGAAGGCGTCGTGACCGGCGGCCACCGGCGTGTGTGTCGTGAAGACGCAAGCCGCCGCCACCGCTTCCAGCGCGGCATTGAACGGCAGGCCGTGAGCGAGCTGCTCACGCAGCAGCTCGAGTATCAGGAACGCGGCGTGGCCCTCATTCAGGTGCCACACGGCCGGCTGCACGCCCAGGGCGCGCAGCGCGCGCACGCCGCCGATGCCGAGAATCATCTCCTGGCGCACGCGCGTGGAGTCATCGCCGCCGTAGAGCCGATGGGTGATGTCGCGATCGGACGGGGCGTTGTCCGCGCAGTTGGTGTCGAGCAGGTACACCGGCACGCGCCCCACCTGCGCGAGCCACACGCGCGCGCTCACGTCGCGCGCGGCGATGCGCACGCGCACCGTCACCCATTCGCCCGCCGCGGTGCGCACCGGCTCGACCGGCAGGTCGCGCGGATCGCGCTCGCGGTACTCGGCGTGCTGCAGCCCGTCGTTGTCGACCATCTGCGTGAAATAGCCCTGCTCGTACAGCAGCCCGACGCCGACGAAGTTGGCGCGCGCGTCGCTCGCCGCCTTGCAGTAGTCGCCGGCGAGCACGCCCAGGCCGCCGGAGTAGATCGGGAAGCTCTCGTGAAAGCCGTACTCGGCGCAGAAGTACCCTACCAGGGGACTCGCGCCGGCCGGCGCGCCGGGCTGGACGTAGGCATCGAGCGTCTCGAGCGCAACGCTGTAGCGCGCGACGTACTCCTGGTCGGTGGCGCAGCGCTCGAGGTTCGACTGGTTGACGCAGCGGATCATGAGCCGTGGATTGCCGTTGGTCTGCTTCCACAGCTCCGGATCCAGATCCTCGAACAGTGCGCGGGTGGGGCGGTGCCAGCTGAAGAACAGGTTGGCGGCGAGCTCCGGCAGGCGTGCCAGGCTCCCCGGGATCACGGGGGTGACTTCGAGGAGCGAGTTTCTCATCTCGAGCTTTCAGGAACTTCGGCGCCGGGAGTCTAGCAGCCGGGCTGACCAGTCCCGCAAAGCGCATCCCCCCGGAAGTGCCAGTCCAGACGCCTGCCTAATACTAGTTGACCGCTAATACTAGTTACTTAATAATACTATGGCATGGATGATAGCCAGCCACGTAAGTTCCAGAAAGACCTGAATTCGGGCCTCACGGCGCTCGTGCTGCTGGCTGTCCTCGAGCGCAGCACCGAGGACCTCTACGGATACGAGATCGCCAAGCATCTGCAGCGGGCCAACGAGGGCGAGGCGCTCTTCAAGGAGGGCACCGTGTACCCGGTGCTGCGCAGCCTCGCCGCGGCAGGCCTGCTCACCAGCCGCGTGGTCCCCTCCTACTCGGGGCCGCCGCGCCGCTACTACCGCATCACCGATGAGGGCCGCGCGGTGCTGCGCCAGTGGAGTGACATCTGGCGCCAGACACGCGGCTTCGTCGATCGCTTCATCGAAGGAACCGTCACATGAGTCTCAATGCCCCCCGCTCGATCGATGACTACCTGCGGCAACTGCGCGCCGCGCTTGCCGGTGAGGATCCCGCGCTGGTCCAGGACGCGCTCTACGACGCCGAGGAGTACCTGCGCGCCGAGGTCGCCGCGCATCCCGGCAAGTCCGAGGCCGACGTGCTCGAGCTCATCGCCAGCACCTACGGCGCACCCGAGGAGGTGGCCGCCGCCTACCGCGACACCGAGGTGAAGGTGAAGGCCGCCCTCAATCCAGCGCCGCGGGCCGCCGCGCCGCAGGGCGCGCTGCGGCGCCTGTTCGGCGTGTTCATGGACGCGCGCGCCTACAGCTCGCTCTTTTATATGCTCCTCACGCTCGCCACCGGCATCGTCTACTTCACCATCGTGATAGTAGGCCTGTCGCTGTCGGCGGGCCTCGCCGTCCTCATCATCGGCGTGCCGTTCTTCCTCGTCTTCATCGGCATCACGCGCGTCATGGCGCTCGGTGAAGGCCGCCTGCTGGAAGCGATCACCGGCGAGCGCATGCCGCGCCGCACGGTGCATCCGGGGGAGCCCGCCGGCTGGCTGCGCCGCATCGGCGACATGCTCAAGGACGGACGCACCTGGACCACGTTGCTGTACCTGCTGCTGATGCTGCCGCTCGGGATCCTCTACTTCACGCTCGCCGTGACCGGACTCGCCGTGGGACTGCGCCTGGCGCTGGCGCCGCTGATCGTGCTGGGGCACGACCTTTCCTTCCTGCCGTACGACTTTCCCACCGCTGTCATCCAGATCGACGACCAACACTCCTGGGGCGGCCCGCACACCATGATCGGCTCGCTGTTCGCCATGATCGCGGGGCTCGTGATCCTCGCGCTGCTGATGCACGCCGCGCGCGGGATCGCCCGCGGACACGCGCGCCTGGCCAAGGCGCTGCTGGTCCAGCCCGGCGCGTGAACAGCGGCGCGCTACACTCTCGCGCCATGCTGCGCCGCTGCCTGATCGTGTCTACGCTGAGCCTGCCGGCGCTGCTGGCAACACTCGCCAGCGGCAACCCGACCCCCGCGCAGCCCGCGGCGGCGCAGACCGCCGGGCACGGCTGCCTGCCGAGCGGCAACGGTTACCTGCGCGCCCGCATCCGCGGCGCGGTGAATCTCGATGTCGACTGGCATAACGGCGAGATCGAATGCGCCGGCGGCCCGCGCGCCGACGGCAGCGGGCTGCGCGTGAGCTTCGCCGGCCCGCAGCACGCGGACGGGCGGCGGCTGCGCCTGGTGTTCGGCCTGGGCACGGCGCGCGAGGGGCGTGCCGGCCGCGAGCTGCCGACCAATCTCACCGTGATCCTCGAGGGTGAGCAGCGGCTGTTCACCACCCGCGGCGAGAACAATTGCACCGTGGACGAGCTGCGCCAGGAGCGTGTCGGTGCCCCCGGCGCAGCGCGCCGTGCCTGGCGGGTGGTGGCGCGCGGTTTCTGCTTCGCGCCCGCGAGCACCTTGAACCGCGATGCCCACATCCTGGTCAGCCGCTTCGATTTCGCCGGCACTGTCGTGTTCGGCGATGAGCCGCTGGAGCAACCTCTCCCCGGCGCCCCCAGACCATAGGTTCAGCCATGTCAGAACGACCCCTGCGCATCCCCCTCCCTGCGGCACCGTGGCTTGCCATTGCCGCCTGGCTTGCCGCTGCCACGGCACCGGCACAGGAGCCGCACCGGCCGCTCGATCTTGCGAGCTTTCCGCGCACCACTCTCGAGATCAGCCACCACGGCGCGGGGCACGACGCGCACCTCTACCGCTTCGAGGTGTGGGTCGCCGATACCCCTGAGCGTGCCGAGCAGGGGCTGATGTTCGTCAGCGATCTGCCCGAGAGCCAGGGCATGGTGTTCCCGGTGGATCCGCCGAACGTCGAGAACATGTGGATGAAGAACACCTACATCGAGCTCGACATGCTGTTCGTCGATGCTGCAGGAAGGGTGAGCAAGATCATCGAGCGCGCCGCGCCCATGTCGCTGAGCACGCTCAGCTCGGACACCAAGGTGGCCGCGGTCGTGGAGCTCAGGGGCGGCGCGGCGGCGAAGCTCGGGCTGCACATTGGCGACACGGTGCACTGGAAGGCACCCGCGCCGCACTGAAGCGCTACGGCGTCGGCGCCTTCGCCGCTGGCGTCTTGTGCCGGGAGCGACGGTGCAGGATCGGTGTCTGGATGGGCGTGCCGTACACGCGGCCGTGTGAGTGCGACGCGCCGCCGTTCACGGCCGCGGCCTCTGGGCACTCCGGCGCGCCTGGCGGGCAGGCCCCCGGGGCAGGGCCCGCGGCCATGGACGGCGCGGCCGCGGCTGCCAGCACGAGCGCCGCGAGCGTGAACGCGTAGATGAGTTTCGTGCGCCGCTCCTCCATGGCTCGAGTCTAGCGGGGCGGCGCGACCGGCAGAAAAACCGGGCGTGAATTGTGCGAATTGCCGCTCACTTCCGCCGGCAGCGTGGCGACAAAGCGCGGCGGCTGGCGCGCGTGACTGGCCTGCTCGTACGCATAGGCGTAGCCGATGAGCTGCTCCTCGGTGAAGGCCGCGCCGATGAACGACAGCCCCACCGGTAAGCCGTGCACGCTGCCCATGGGCACGCTGATGTGCGGATAACCGGCCACTGCGGGGGGCGTGGTGACGCCGCCGCCGAGCACGTGATCGCCGTTCACCAGGTCGGTGGTCCAGGCCGGACCCACGGTCGGCGCGACCAGCACCTGCAGTTGGTTCTTCGCCAGCGCGGCATCGATGCCCTCGGCGCCTGCGCGCCGCAGTGCCCGCGCGTGCGCCTCGAGATATTGCGGATCGCTCAAAGGTCCGCGCGCCTGCGCCTCGACGAACAGCTCCTGACCGAAGAACGGCATCTCGCGCGTGACCTGGCGGTCGTTGAAGGCGATCAGCTCGGCGAGCGTGCGCGGGCCGCCGCCCTGGCGTGTCGCCAGGTAGCGGTTGATCCCGTCCTTGAATTCGTACGCCAGCACCACCTGCTCGTCGGCATCGAGCTTGTCGGCGGCAGCGATCTCGGCCGGGTCGACCAGCACCGCGCCGCGCGCGCGCAGCACCTCGAGGGCGCGCTCGAACAACACGTCCACCTCCTCGTGAAAGCCGGCGAACTGGCGCAGTACGCCGATACGCACCCCGCTGAGCGCGCCCGTCTCGAGCGCGCGGCGGTAGTCGGGCGGCGGATGCGCGGCGAGCGGCGCGGTCGCAGGATCCTGGGGGTCGTAGCCCGCCAGCACGCCAAGCAGCAGCGCAGCATCGGCGACGCTGCGGGCCATCGGTCCGGCGGTGTCCTGGCTCGCCGCGATCGGGATGATCCCGGAGCGCGACACCAGCCCCACCGTGGGTTTGATGCCCACCAGCGCGTTGACGCTCGCCGGACAGGTGATCGAGCCGTCGGTCTCGGTCCCGACCGCGACCACGGCGAGGTCGGCGGCAATCGCCGCGCCCGCACCGGAGCTCGAGCCGCAGGGATTGCGATCGAGCGCGTAGGGGTTGCGCGTCTGGCCGCCACGCCCGCTCCAGCCGGACGAGGAGCGCTTGGAGCGGTAGTTGGCCCATTCGCTCAGGTTGGTCTTGCCGAGGATCAGTGCGCCCGCCGCACGCAGGCGGCGCACGATGAAGGCGTCGCGCGACGGCCGCGAGTCGGCGAGCGCCAGCGACCCTGCGGTGGTCAGCATGCGGTCTGCCGTATCGATGTTGTCCTTCAGCAGCACCGGGACGCCGAACAGCACCCCGTGCGGCGCAGCGCCGGCGTCGAGCTGCGCAGCGTCGCGCGCGGCGTCGGGGTTCACCTCGAGCACCGCGCGCAGTGCCGGCCCGTGGGCGTCGAGGGCGGCGATGCGTGCCGCGTAATGCGCCTCGATGGCGCGCACCGTGCGCCGGTGGTGCGCAAGATCCGCCTGCAGCTGCGCGATCGTCGGCTCCGGCGCCGCCTGCTCGGCCGCTGTGGCGGCAGCGGCGGGCCAGGCGCTGCTCGCCGCGGCGAGCGCCGCGGTGAGCGTGCAGGCAGCGTGCGCGGCGTGGCGCGCGCCGGGCCCCTTCACTCTTCCTCGGCGCGCGGCCGCCAGGCCTGCGCCAGCTCCTGCTGCCGGCGCGGCGGCACCGGGTCGTAGTGACTCAGCTCCATGGTGTAGGCGCCCTGGCCGCCGGTGAGCGCCTTGAGGCGTGACTGGTACTCGGACACTTCGGCGAGCGGCACGTAGGCGCTCAGGGTCGCGCGCTGGCCGGGCAGGGAGTTGTTGCCGTTGATGCGGGCGCGCTTGGTGGCCAGATCGCCGCTGATGTCGCCGATCGCGCTCGCCGGCGCGGTGATCGACAGCAGCATGATCGGCTCGAGCACGATCGGCGCAGCCTTGCCGAGCGCATCGAGGAACGCCTTGCGCCCGGCGGAGACGAATGCCACTTCCTTCGAATCCACGGCGTGATACTTGCCGTCGTACACCGTGACGCGCACGTCCTGGATCGGGAAGCCGGCGAGCGCGCCCTCGGTGAGCACCTGCCGCACGCCCTTCTCCACCGCCGGAATGTACTGCCCGGGAATCGCGCCGCCGACCACGTCGTCCACGAACTCGAACCCGACGCCGCGGCCGAGCGCCTCGATGCGCAGGAACACCTCGCCGAACTGCCCCGCGCCGCCGGTCTGCTTCTTGTGGCGGCAGTGCCCGTCGGCCGGTCGGGTGATGGTCTCGCGGTAGGGAATGCTCGGCGGGTGCGTCTTGACGTGCACACCGTAGCGCTCGGTCATGCGCTCGAGCAGCACGCGCAGGTGAAACTCGCCCATGCCGTAGAGCACCGTCTCGTTGACCGCCGCGTGATGCTCGATGCGCACGCACGGATCCTCGGCGGTGAGCTTGTGCAGCGTGTCCGCGAGGCGCTGCTCGTCGCCGCGCCGCTCCGGCTCGATGGCGACGCCGAGCATGGCCGGCGGGAAGGCCACCGGTTTGAGGTGGTACTGGTCCTCGTCGTGCGAGTCGTGCAGCACGGCATCCAGATGCAGCTCGTCGACCTTGGCGATGGCGCAGATCTCCCCGGGCACCGCGCTGGTGATCTCGGCGGTCTCCTTGCCCAGCAGGCGAAACAGGTGGGCGATCTTGATGGGCTTGCGCGCGTCGCCGACGAACAGCTGGCTGCCCGGGCGCACCGTGCCCTGGTGCACGCGCAGCACGCCGAGCTTGCCCACGTAGGGGTCGATGGACACCTTGAAGACGTGCGCGATCACGTGGCGGGCCGGATCGGGCGTGACCGCCACGCGCTCGGCGGCTTCCCCGCTGCCCTTGAGGAACTGCGGCGGATTGCCCTCGGCGGGGTTGGGCATCAGCCGCTCGAATACCTGCAGCAGCTCCGGCACACCCGCGCCACTCTCCGCAGACGCGAAGCACACCGGCACCAGGTGCCCCTCGCGCAGCGCCTGCTCGAACGGATCGTGCAGCTGCTCGGGCGAGAGCTCCTCGCCCTGCTCCAGATACAGCGCCATCAGCTGCTCGTCGAGCTCCACGACCTGGTCGATGATCTGGGTGTGCGCCGCCTCCACCGAGGAGAAGTCGGCGGCACGCGAGGGCGGCTGGAAGAAGCAGTCAACCACGGCGTCGCCACCGCCGGCCGGCAGGTTGAGCGGCAGGCACTCCGGTCCGAAGGCCGCGCGCAGCTGCTGCAGCACATCCGCGCAGTGCGCGTCGCGGCTGTCGATCTTGTTGATCACGACCAGGCGGCACAATTCGCGCTCGCGCGCGAACTCCATGATGCGCTGGGTGAAGCTGTCGACGCCGCTGGCAGCGCTCACCACGACGGCGACCGCCTCGACCGCCTCCAGCACGGCCAGCGTCTTGCCGAGGAAGTCCGCGTAGCCCGGCGTGTCGATGAGGTTGACGTGGATGTCGTGGCAATCGAAGCTGCAGATCGCCGTATCCAGGGAATGCTGCAGGCGCTTCTCCTGCGGGTCGAAGTCCGAGACCGTGGTGCCGCGCGCGAGGCTGCCGCGGCTGCGCGTCGCGCCGGCCTGCAGCAGCAACGTCTCGAGCAGCGAGGTCTTGCCCGCACCGGCCGGCCCGACCAGTGCGATGTTACGGATGCCCGAAGTCGTATACCCCATGGCGCTTGGCTCCCCCCGGCTCGTGCATTACCGGCGCCGCGCGAGCATCACCGGTTTGGCGAAAGCCTACTCCGGAAAGCCGCCCCGGGGCCAGCCAGACACGGACGTCCGCGGCCGTGGCCACGGCCGTGCCCGCGCCAGCCGCACCTGCCAGGTCCCGCGGCGTCGCGGGCGGGTTACACTCCCCTGCGCAGACAATAAGGTGAATGTGGCGCCCGAAACTCTTCCACCTGCCGCGGGGCGGCGCACAGCCAGGGCGCTGTTCCGGCGCGCGCGCTGGCAGCGGTGGCTCGGCCGCCCGCAGCAGGCGCTGGCGCTGTGCCGGCAGGCGGTGGAGCACGCCGACTACTCGCGCGCCTACACGCTCATGTCGCGTCTGACGCTGCCGGGGGAGAGCTACTTCGGCGTGCTGCGCCGGATCCATGCGTACCTCAAGCCCGCCACCTACCTGGAGATCGGCGTGGCGCGCGGCGAATCGCTGGCGCTGGCCTCGCCGGACACGGCGGCGATCGGCATCGACCCGAGCCCGCAGCTGGCGCGGCCGTTGCGCGCCAGCGAGCGGATCTTCGCCACCACCAGCGATGAGTTCTTCGCGCAGCACGACCTGCGCGCCGAATTCGGTGGCCGCGCGCTCGAGCTCGCCTTCATCGACGGCATGCACCGTTTCGAGTACGCGCTGCGCGACTTCATCAACGTCGAGCGCGCCTGCACGCGCGCTGCGGTGATCCTGGTGCACGACTGTTATCCGCTCGATGCGCGCACCGCACAGCGCGAGCAGCAGACGCGCTTCTGGAGCGGCGACATCTGGCGGCTGCTGCTGCTGCTGCGCGAGCAGCGTCCGGATCTCACGGTGCGCACCATCGGCACGCCGCCCACCGGGCTCGGCATGGTGCTGAACCCGGAGCCGCGCTCGCAGGTGTTGGGTGAGCGCTGCGCGGCACTGATCGCGGAGTATCTGCGCAAGGACTTCCAGGTGCTCGCCGGGCGTCAGGCCGAAGCGCTCGGCCTGGTGCCTAACGAATGGCCGGCGATCCGCGCGCTGCTCGAGGCGCGCGCCGCGAGCAGCTAGCGCGTGAAGGCGTCCTCGAGACTCGCGCGCCAGTAGCGCAGGTGAAACAGCGCGCGCTTGCGCAGCCGCACGATGAACTTCAGCCGCTCGAACAGCCACATGAGCGCCGGCGCGAGCGGCGCGGGGATCCCCGCGCGGAACACGTGGCCGTTGCGCAGCGTGCGGCTGGTGCGCAGCGCCGGGTACAGCTGCTGCACGTGGCGCAGTTCCGTGTACGGATCCACCCCCATTTCCGCAAGCTTGCGGTAGAAGGCGCCGGGGCGGCCGTCGCCGCTGCGCGTGTGATCCATGCCGACCGCGTCCACCACGTAGATCGGCTGGCGCCCGTCGATGACCCCCGCCCAGGCGACGTCGGTGCCCCAGGTGCTGCGCGTCATGCCAAAGGTATGCAGCAGCTGTGTAAGCGCAGCGCTCGAGAAGCACGGCGCCATCACCTCGACATAGCTGACCCGGCGTAGCACGCACGCGGGGTTGCGCACCAGCGCCTTCATGGTCGTCTGGGTGAACCAGTGCAGCGCCGGCTGCGCCAGGTAGGTGTGGTAGTGCTCGCACAGCGCCAGGAAGCGCGATACGTCGCCGGGGGCGAGATACACGTCGTCATCGAGCAACAGCAGGTAGCGGTAGTCGAAGTCAGGCGGCCGCTGCCGCCAGAATTCGAGAAAGCCGTCGAACTTGTTGAACCCGCCCTGGGAGTAATACTCCGCGACCTGCTCGGGCGGCGGTGCAACATACCAGCTCACGGCGCAGTCCCAGTTGCGCCCGGGGTCTTCCGCGATCAATCGGGGGTGCAACGACTCGTTGCCCGCCCGCACGAACACCAGGTATGGCCGCGGCATGCGGCAAGTCTAGCGCAAGGGGTACCATGGCACGGCCGGGCGCACCGCGAGGCGCTTTGCGTTCACCGGCAAGGAGGCTCCATGACCGATCCCGCCGATCCGGCTGATCCCGCAAGCGAGGCACGCCGGCGCGAGAGCGCCCGCAAGATCCAGGATCAGCTCGATGAGGCGCTCGCCGACAGCTTCCCGGCGAGCGACCCGGTGTCGATCGTGACTTCGCACCAGGAGGAGGACTGGGGCGATAGCGTGCCGCCGCCCGCGCCGCCGGCAAGCGGCGCAAAGCCTAAGGAGCGGTGAGCTCGAGCGCCGATCCCGCCTGGTTCACCGTGGTGAGCACGATCGGCCGCCGCCACACCTTGTGCAGGTAGTCGAGCACCTTGCGGCTGCGCTCGAGATCCAATCCACGGCCGTCGACCCCGCTGTCATGACCGAGCTCGAGCGTGCCGTCGTTGCGCACGCGCAGCGCCGACACGATCGGCGCACCGAAGTTGTATTTCGGCGCCAGCACCGCCTCGTGCAGCGCGGTGAGGTCGGGCTCGAGAACCTTGATCTGGCCGTCGCCGCGCGCGCTGTAGCGGAACAGCTCGAGCTCCTCGGCGAGCTCGCGCGTCAGATGATTGCGCACGAAGCCGAAGTCATCGTCCTGCTCCATGATGTGACGCGCGGCCTCCAGCCCGTCGGTGGCGACGATCTTCTCCCACATGGCGAAGCCGAGGTGGTACGGATTGATGTTGAGTGACACCTGCTGCTCGGCCGCCACCGGCCGCACCACGTCCGAGTGGCACTTGATGGCGTCGAGGTAGGCCTGCTGCGGTATGAAATCCGCTTCGCGCAGCAGGCGGGCGTGCCAGTAGGACGCCCAGCCCTCGTTCATGATCTGCGTGGCAAACACCGGGTAGAAGTAGAACGACTCCTCGCGCACCGCGAGAAAGATGTCACGCTCCCAGCTCTCCATCTCGGGCGCGTAATTGGCCACGAACCACAGCAGGTCGCGCTCCGGGTGCGGCGGCACCGGCGCGCGCTTCTTCGCCTCGACGGCGCTGCCCGCGGCCGCCGGCTCGAGGGCGGCGAAACGCTTGCGGAACGCGTCGTCGACCAGTGCCTTGGGGTCCTCGAGGTACTCCGGGTAGCGCGCGCGCCGCAGCGGCTGGTCGATGTCGACGTGCTGCTCGAGCGCCAGCGCCGCATCGAGCGCCGCTTCCACCCGCTGCATGCCGTGCGCCTCGATCGCCTGGCTGATCTGGCGCGCATGGTTGGCGGCGTGCTCCACGATGCGCTCGCTCACCTGCTCCTGGCAGCGGCGGAACAGCAGGTTGTTACGCGAGAAGTCCGCGTGCCCGAGCACGTGCGCCGTCACCAGGATGTTCTCCGCCAGACCGTTGCTCGCGGCGAGGTAGGCGTGCCCGGGGTTGCCGGGAAAGACCACTTCGAACAGCCGCGAGTGCCCCATGTGGCGCTGGATCAGCTGGTAGATGTAGCGCACGCCGAAGGACCAGTGCGGCATGCGCACCGGCAGCCCGTAGACGGCGATTTCCATCATGAAGCTGTCGGGCACCGCCTCGAAGTCGACCGGATGAAACTGCAGTCCGGATGCTGCGGCGAGCGCCTCGATGCGTCGCACGTAGCCTTGCCAGTCCTCGCTCATGGACTGCCGGCGGGTTGCGCACCGTCGGGCGCGTGCGTCTCGGCGGTAAAGAAGTGCCGCACCGCGCCCCACACGTCGTCGAAGTCGCCGAGCGCGTAGCTGCCGGCGGCGCAGCCGGCAGCGGTGAGCTCGGCAAACAGCTTGCCGGTCTCGGTGGCCAGCTGCCGCGACAGCCCGGAGGAAACCTCCACGTAGCCGGTGAAGCAGGCGTCCGCGGCGATGCTGGTGAGCATGCCGCGCGCTTCCTGGGCGTCGCTCACCGAGTTGTCGCCGTCGGAGGCGTAGAACAGGTAGATGTTGCAGCGCCCCGGGTTGTAGCGTTCGTCGATGATCTCGCGCACCTTGGCGAGTCCGGTGGAAGCCACCGTGCCGCCGGTGCCGGTCACCTGGAAGAAATCCGGCTCGTTGAATTCCCACGCCTCGGTGGTATGCGCCACGAACACCGTCTCGAGCGAGCGGTACTCGCGCCGCAGCCCCTGCACCACCCAGAAGAAGAACGTCTTGGCGAGCTTGCGGTCGCGGTCGGACATGCTGCCCGAGACATCCAGCATGAAGAACACCACCGCGTGCACCGCCGGCTGACGTCGCCGCGCCAGCTGGCGGAAGCGCAGGTCCTCGTCGATAAAGGTGGGAGTGGCGCCCGGATTGCCGCGGCGCTTCACCATCTCCTTGAACGAGCGGCGCCGGTCGAGCCGCGAGCGCGCACCGTGGCGATCCCAGCCCTCACGAACCCAGTCGCTCTCGTCGGAGGGACCGGTACGCGCCTTGAGGTTCGGCAGCTGCATCTCCTCCCAGATCCAGTCGACGATGTCGTCGACCTTGAACTCGAGCAGCAGCTGCACCTCGCCTTCGTCACGTCCGCCCGCGCCCTTCTCGCCGGGCCGCTGGTCGCGCGCCGGATCGGACAATACGTCGCCGGGCTTGGCCTTGCCCTGGCCCGCGCCCTGGGCCTCTTCCGCGCGTCGCAGGCGGAAATGGTAGTGCTCGAGCATGCGCACCGGCACGCGCACCGTGCGTGCGCCGCCGTTGATGACGTCGCCGCCGGCGATGATCTCGGGCAGATTGGCGCGCACCGCCTCGCGCACCTTCTCGTCGTGACGCAGCCAGTCGCGCGCCCCGCGCGAGAACAGCTCGTACCATTTGCCGGCCGCGGCGGGATCGGTGCCGCTGCGCTGCTTGCCCTCTCCGTCCACGTGCTACTCGTACTCCTTTTCGGGAGGCGTGGCTACTCTTGCGCCAGCAGCGTGGTGACGTAGCTGAGCGCCTCCTTGGCGCTGTGCTCGTCGTAACCGTACTCGTTCACCAGGCGCTGCTGCACCACCGAGATCTTCTGGCGCGCATCGTCGTCCGGACGCGCGGTGGAAGTGACCAGCCGCAGCACGTCGCGCCGCTCCTCGAACAGGTACTGCTCGATCGCCTCGCGCATGCGCGCGTGGCTCGCGAGCTTGAACTTCTCGCCCGCCTTGAAGGCCACCATCGCCTTGCGCACCACTTCCTGGCGGAACGACATCTTGCCGGAGTCCGATACCTTGATCTTCTCCTCGACCGAGCGCAGGAAACGCTCGTCCGCGGCGCGGTTGTCGCCGGTGATCGGATCGGTGACCTGGCGGTGATCGAGCGAGGCCTCGACCTCGTCCAGGTACTTCTCGAGCAGCTGCTGCGCTTCCTCCTCGAAGGAAGCGAACATGGCGCGGTGCACGTCCTCCTTGACCCAGCGGTTGTAGAACTCCTTGCGCGCCGTCACCAGGTGATCGATCCAGGTCTTCTTCTGCTTGGCATCCATGCGCGCATCGCTCTCGATGCCGTCCTTCAGTGCCAGCAGCAGCTCCATGCTGGTGAGGCTGTGGGTGTTGCCGCGGGTGATGGCATTGGAGATGGCATTGATGACGAAGCGCGGGCTGACGCCGTGCATGCCTTCGTCGGGAACCTCCGCCTTGAGCCGCACCGCCTCGCTCTCCGCCACGCCCTCGACCGCCTCGCCGGCATACAGCCGCAGCTTCTTCGGCAGATCGAGTCCCTCGCGCTCGGTCTTGGCGAGCCGCGTGAGGATGCTGAACACCGCGGCGAGATTCAGCACGTGTGGATCGAGGTGCACGTTGCGGAACGCGGGCGCGCCCGAGATCAGTTTCTGGTAGATACGCGATTCGTCGCGGTAGGAGAGCGCGTACGGGATCTTGATGATCACCATGCGGTCGAGCAGCGCCTCGTTCTCCTTCTCCTGCAGGAACTTGTGGAACTCGGCGAGGTTGGTGTGCGCCAGGATCGTCTCGTCGAGGTAGATCAGCGGGAAGCGCGACACCTTGACGTTCTTCTCCTGCGTCAGGGTCAGCAGCAGGTAGAGAAACTCACGCTTGACCTTGAGGATCTCGATCATCTCCAGCACGCCGCGGCTGGCGGCGTACACCGCGCCCGACCACGACCAGGCGCGCGGGTCGCCCTCGTCGCCGATCTGCGCCACCTTGGCGAGATCCACCGAGCCGACCAGATCGGCGATGTCGGCGGTGGTCGGGTCATGCGGCGCATAGGTGCCGATGCCGATGCGCGAGGCCTCGGTGATGAATACCCGCTCCACCGGCACGCGCACGAAGTCGCCCTCGAACTCGCGCTCGACGAAATCGCGCGCCCACGGCGACAGCTCGCCCTGGATGTTGACACCGTAGCGTTCGCGAAACTCCGCGCGCAGGCTGGTCGGGATGAGATTGAGCGGATTCTCGCGCAGCGGCGAGCCGCGGATGGCGTACAGCGAGCCTTCGTCGGTGCGACTGTATTCCTCGAGTCCGCGTTTCAGCAGGATGGCGAGCGTCGACTTGCCGCCCGAGGGCGGCCCGAGCAGCAGCAGCAGGCGGCGGCCGACGTCCGAGCCGGCGGCCGCGGCCTTGAAGTAATCGACGACGCGCGACAGCGGCTCGTCGATGCCGAACAGCTCGCGCTTGAACAGCTCGCGCGCGCGCATGTTCTCCGGGGCGTCCGGCTGGCCGGCGCGGCCGTGCCAGCGCAGCATGTCCCAGATGTATTCGTGGCTGCTGCGCGCCAGCGCCGCCGGATTGGCGGGCAGTATGTTGGCGATGAATTCCCCGAACGTCCCTTCCCAGCGCTGCGCGCGGTGCAGGCGGCTGAAGGAGCTCAGGGTATCGATGAAGTCGGCAGTGCTGCCGTGGGAACTCTGCTCAACACCGAGCGATCGCATCGTCCTTCCCTCCCATCGGGCTCATGGGTCACGCGCGGCGCCGCCGGAGGATGCCGGCGATGCCAGCTTCGTTCTCAAACTTAGTCCCAATGTCTCGCACATTGAGTGACGGCCTTCAGATCCCGGTTCACCTATTACGTTAAGACGGTCACAGGCATGGATTGTTCACTCGAAGCGGCGCACGCGCCACTGCAATCCCTGCACGCAGCGCGCCAGCACCGCGGCGTTCGGCTTAAGTAGCTGATTGCAAAGCTTCCCGCCGTGCGCACCCACCCGGTGCGCGCGGCGCGGCCTGCCCCATCAGGCGGCAGCGGCGGTACGCAAGCGCACCATCGCGGCGCTGGCGCTTGCCGCGCACGCGCCACGCCTGCGGCGCGTGCACCGCCAAACCGAGCAGTGCTTCAGAAAATCCGGATCTGCGGTCGCGGCGCCCCGACGCAGCGTCGCGTTATTGTGAACTGACGCACTGCGTGGCTCCGGAGGCTACATATGCTGCAACGGCGAGGCATTCCGGGCTGGTTCCGCAGCGCCGTGGCCACGCTCCCCGGGGACGGACCGCCCGAACCCGGACGGTTTTTTCGTGGAGATACGACACGTGGTCAGTGCAGCTTCCGCCTCCCGTACGTCCGACGCAGCCGCACCGGCCGCTGCAGTCAAGACGTCGCAGCCGGCGACCGACGTCACTGCCATCACCAACCGGGATGAATTCCTTCTCGAGCTCGGCCAGGCGCTCGGCGGCCAGGCCGCGGTGCGGCCGGTCGAAACGCTCGAAGCCGCGCTGGCAGCGATGGCCGGCAGCAAACGCGCCCAGGTGCTGGTGATCGATGCGGGCACGGTGCCGAACGCGCGTGCCGCGGTCGATGCAGCCGGTGCGGCGCAGCCGCGCGCCGCCGTGGTGGTGTTCGCCACCGCGGCGGGTGAGAAGCAGCTGGCCACGACGCTCAAGGGCAGCAAGGTGTTTGCGGTGCTGCCGACACCGATCGACGTGCGCAAGACCGAGGCGGTGCTCACCGGGGCCATCGCGGCGGCCGAGACCAACAAGGCAGCCGCCGCAGCGACGCAGGCGACGACGCCGCCGCTCAGCATCGGCGCGTTGCGGCCGCAGGCCGCACCGCCCGGCGCGCGCGCCGGCGCTGACAACTCACGCCGCACGCTGCTGGCGGTCGCCGCCGTGGCGGTGCTGGCCGCTGCCGCCGCGGGCGCCTGGTGGTTCTTCCAGGGGCGCCAGCCGGCAGCCGCCGCCCACCCGGTGGCGGCACCCGCCAGCCGCGCCACCGTAGTGGCGCCGGTCGCCGACACCTCGATCCTCCAGGGCAAGGTCGACGACCTGCTGGAGAAGGCACGACTGGCGATGCACGAGCGCCGCTTCACCGAGCCCGCCGGCGACAACGCCCTGCTCTACTACCGCTCGGCCGTCGCCGCCGACGCCAGCAACGCCGAGGCGCGTGACGGTCTGCAACGCGTGGCCGGAGTGCTCGCCGGGCGCTTCGATGAGGCCATGAACGGCGGGCGGCTGGACGAGGCCGCGCAGACGCTCGCGAACTTGAAGTCGGCCGCACCGGCCGATGCGCGCGTGGCCGCCGGCGAGCAGCGCCTGTACGGCGCGCAGATCGCCAAGGCGATCGCCGACGGCAATCTCGACCGCGCTGCCGCGCTGGTGCGCCAGGCGCAGCAGTCGAGCTCCATTCCCGCCGACCAGCTCGCGCGCTGGCGCGCGGACGTCAGCCACCGCCAGGACGATGCCAAAGTGCAGCACCTCGCCGGGCTGGTCGATGATCGCATCCATGACGGCCACCTGGACGATCCGCAGGACAGCGCCAGGAGCTACCTGCTCGAGCTGCAGACCGCAGCGCCCGGCAACGCCGCCACGCAGCGCGCCGCCCACGCCCTGATCGGCGCCTATCTGCACAAGGCCCGCGATGCGGCGCTGGCGAAGAACAGTGCCGAGCAGCAGCGCTGGCTCGACGCGGCGCGCCGCACCGGCATGACGCCCGCCGAGGTCCTCGAGTTCGAGAAGGACGTGGCCACCGCACGCCAGAAGGCGGCTCAGGCCGACAGCGAGCGCCTGCTGCAGTCGGCCCGCGACCGGCTGCGCGACGGTCGCCTGACCGATCCGGCGCAGGACAGCGCCGCTTATTACCTAACGCAGCTGCAGTCGAGCGACCCCGGCAACGCGGCTCTCGCCGACGCCGGGCGTGCACTGGCGGGGAAGCTGATCGAGCGGGCACGCACCGCGGTGCTCGCCGGCAAAGCGGCCGACGCCGACCTCGCGCTCGCCAAGCGCTGGGGCGCAGATCCGAAGGACCTGGCGGCCGTGCAGCAGCTGCAGCCGCCGCCGCCCCCGGCCGCGGTCGATCCGGCCACGCTCGCTGGCAACCTGAAGCGCGTGCGCTCCACGCCGCCGGACTACCCGCCCGGTGCCCTGACGCAACGCGTCAGCGGCAGCGTGACGCTCGAGTTCACCGTGGACGCGCGCGGCGACACCCGCGACATCCACGTGCTCGAGTCGACGCCGACGGGGGTGTTCGACCAGGCGGCCATCAACGCAGTGAAGCACTGGCGCTACGCGCCGATGGTGGTCAACGGCGCCGCCGTCGAGGTGCCGGTGAAGACCCACATGCGCTTCGAGCTGCCGAAGTAATAACAGGAGAGTCGCCAGCATGACCGTCGCAGCCAAAGAGCGCCGCCGTCACCTCACCACCGCCGGCATCGGCACCGCGCTCATGCTGGTGATGGGCGCCGTGCTGATCATGGGCTTCCGCCTCGCCACCCACATGCGCGCCAACATCACGGCGCTGCAGACGGCGAGCGCGCTGCAGAACTCTCCCGAGGAGGTCGCCCGCCAGCTGAACACGCTGCGCGATCGCCTGGAAGTGCGCGCCTACGCCGGCCAGGCGCTCGCCGACCTGCAGGGGACGGTCAAGCGCTTCGACCGTGAGCTGACGCAGCTTGGCACCCTGCCCGATCTGAATTCCCCGCAGCTCGGCCGGGCGCTGCTGCTGTGGCACCAGTATGCGCCGGTGCTCGACCCGGTGATCACCTTCAACGGTCAGCCCTACGTGGATTCCGACACCGCCGGCAGCGCGCTGTCGCGCGAGGGCCGCGAGCACTACGCGGCAGTCAAGCGCGCCCAGCTGTTCGCCAACGACAACGCCCAGGCGCTGCAGGACCAGCTGGCGACGCTGGCCTCGAGCCTGCAGCACAACGCTTCCGACGCCGCCGCGCGGCTGCGCGCACTGCTGTTCGCCGGCGTGCTCGCCGCGCTCGTTCTTGCGGCGGCGGCCGGTTACTTCCAGTTGACCCGCGCGCGCCACGAGCGCGCCGCGCGCGATGCCCAGGAGCAGACCCGCGACATCCTCAAGACGGTGCGCGAGGGCTTCTTCCTGCTCGACGCCAACTATCGCATCGGCTCGGTATGGTCGGACGCGCTGACGCGCATGTTCAGTCGCAACGACTTCGCCGGCCTGACCTTCGAGGAACTGCTCAGGGACCTCGTGCCGCCGGCGACGCTCGCGACCGCGACCAAGTACATCAAGCTCCTGTGGGGCGACCGCGCCCACGAGAACCTGATGAAGAGCATCAATCCGCTCGGCCAGCTCGAGATCACCATGGACAACGGCCACGGCGGCAAGGAAACCCGCTACCTGCAGTTCGACTTCCACCGCGTGATGGGAGCGGAGGGCATCAAGCACGTGCTGTGCGCGGTCGGCGACATCACCTCCAGCGTGCTGCTGGCGCGCGAGCTGCAGGAGTCGCAGGAGAACGCCAACCAACAGCTCGACATGATGCTCGGCATGATGCACGTCGATCCGCTGCAGCTGGTGTCGTTCCTCGATACCGCGGAGACCGGACTGAAGCTGGTCAACACCATTCTCAAGGAACCGGCGCGCACCGACGCGGAGTTCCGCAAGAAGCTCGGCGGGCTGTTCCGCGAGCTGCACGCCATCAAGGGCGAAGCCTCGGCGCTCAATCTGAAGTCGGTCGCCAGCCGCGTGCACGCGCTCGAGGACATGGTGAGCGAATGCAAGAAGAAGCAGGAGCTCACCGGCAGCGACTTCCTGCCGATGGTGCTCAAGCTCGATGAGCTGCTCGCGCACCTGCGCAGCGTGCGCGAGATGGCCGCGCGGCTCACGGTGCTGAAGGACACGGTTCCCGGCGCGGCGGCGGCGGCCGCCGCCGCCGCGGCCGCCGCAGCGCCCGCACCGCCAGTCGCGCCGCCCAAGCAGGCGAAGGCGACCGCCAGGCACGGCGCCGACCCGAGCGCGACGGGGCCCACCCGCCGCGCCGAAGACCTGTCGCCGACGCTGCAGTCGCTCGCCGAGCGGCTGGCCGAGGATCACGCCAAGCGCTTCAAGCTGACGCTGCGGGGCCTCGCGGACGTCCCGGCGCAGTACACCCCGACGATCAAGGACTGTCTCATCCAGATGCTGCGCAATGCCGCCGTGCACGGCATCGAGCCGCCCGAGGTGCGCCGCGCCCAGCTCAAGGAGGACGCCGGCACGGTGCTCGTCGAGTTCCGCAAATCCGCCGACGGCTACGAGCTGGTGTTCGAGGATGACGGCGCGGGTATCGCCCCGGATTCACTCAAGGCGGCGGCCGTGAAGCGCCGGCTCATCAGCGAGGAAGAGGCGGCCGGCATGGACACGCGCACCGCGATGTCGCTGATCTTCCGGCCGGGCTTCTCCACGCAGGAAGAGGTCTCCATGGACGCCGGCCGCGGCGTCGGGATGGACGTGGTGGCGCGCAGTGTGTATTCGCTCGGCGGCAAAATCGGCGTCAGCACGCACCCGGGCAAGTTCACGCGCTTCAAGATCGTGCTGCCGGTCGCCGCCGCCAGCACCGCGGTCGCCTGAGGCGGACGGAAGCGCATATGAGCGGCAACGGCGGTGGCATGAACGGCAGGCGATCCTACAAGCTGATGATCGTCGACGACTCGAACATCATGCGCCGGCGCATCGAGCGCTCGCAGCAGTTCGAGGAGCTGCAGCTGGTCGGCACGGCCGGCAACGGCTTCGAGGCGCTCGAGCTGTTCAAACGGACCGATCCGGACGTGGTGACCATGGACCTCACCATGCCGCGCATGGACGGCATTGAATGCATCGGACAGCTGGTCGCCCTGAAGCCGGCGGTGCGCATCCTGGTGATATCGGCGCTCGCCGACAAGGCGACCGCGGTCGAGGCCATGGAGAAGGGCGCCAACGGTTTCCTCAACAAGCCGTTCACCGACCGGCAGCTGAACGAAGCCATCGCGGAGCTGATGCGCTAGCTGCAGCGCACCTCGCCACCGCAGGAACACCGCGCCATGCTGTACGAACAGGAGCTCAAGACCTTCGTCGAAGGGACGACGAATTTCTTCGAGGTGGCCGCACAACAGGCGGCCACCATCGGCTCACCGTACCTGATGGAAGGCTCGCCGGCGGTGCATGAGTACACCGGCATCATCAACATCTCGGGCAAGCGCGAGGGGGTGGTTTACTTCACCGCTCCCAAGGCGATGCTGACCGTGCTGCTGATGAAGATGCAGGAGAACGACTTCAGCCACGAGACCATGAAGGACCTGGTGGGGGAAGTAGCCAACACCATCTCGGGCAACGCGCGTCGTGACTTCGGCCGCGATTTCGTGATCTCGGTGCCGAGCGTGCTGTCCGGCGAGAAACCGGAGCTGGCGCACAAGCCCGGCCAGCGCGCCTTCATCATCCCGATCAACTGGCGCAGCCACTCGGCGAAGCTGGTGGTGTCGCTGACCTGAGCGCTAGCTGGCGGCGCTCGCCGGCGTCTCCTCGTCGGCGCGCAGCCGGTAGCCGAGCCCGGTCTCGGTCAGAAGGTAACGCGGCTGCCGCGGGTCCGGCTCGAGCTTGGCGCGCAGGTTCTTGATGCACACCCTGAGGCTGCGCGAGTCGTCCTGGCGCTGCGGCCCCCACACCTCGCGGATCAGCTGACGCTGCGTGACGATGCTGCCGAGGTGGCGCGCCAGGCAGGCGAGCACGCGGTACTCGAGCGGCGTCAAGTGCACTTCGCCCGCCGCTGCGCGCGCCTCGCGCCGGGCGAGGTCGACGCGCAGCGCAGCGAACTGCAGCTGGGCTGCGGGCGCTGCGCCGCGCACGTCGCGGCGCAGCGCCGCGCGCAGCCGCGCCAGCAGCTCGGGCGCACTGAAGGGCTTGGTGACGTAGTCGTCCGCGCCGGCATCGAGCGCGGCGATCTTCTGCTCCTCCATAGTGCGCGCCGACAGCACCACGATCGGCACCTGCGACCAGCCGCGCACGCGGCGGATCACGTTCAGACCGTCCTCGTCGGGCAGGCCCAGATCGACCAGCAGCAGGTCCGGCTTGTGGCTGCGCGCCTCGATCTCGGCGCGCTGCGCGGTGTCGGCTTCGATGCAGCGGTAGCCGTGCGCTTCGAGCAGCACGCGCAGCACCCGGCGGATGTCCGGCTCGTCCTCGACGATCAGCAGCTGGTGCATCGCCTGGGTCACGCGGCGCCCTCGGTGCACGGCAGCGTGAAGGTGAGGCGCGCCCCGCCGCCCGGGCGGCGCTGCGCCTCGATCTCCCCGCCGTGAGCGCGTACCACCGCCTGGCAGATGGCCAGCCCCAATCCCACGCCCACCACGGTGCCCTCGTCGCTGCCGCGCTGAAACTTGTCGAACAGCCGCGCCGGATCCCCTGCCGGCAGCCCCGGGCCCTCGTCGTCGAGCGTCACGCGCACGAAATCGCGCTCCGGCTCGACTGCGGCCGACAGCGTGGCGCGCGTGCCGGGCGGGGTGTACTTGGCTATGTTGTCGAACAGGTTGGTGAACACCTGCACGATCAGCGTGGCGTCGACCCACACCGGCGGCAGCTCCGCGGGCAGATGCACCTCGATGCGGTGGCCGGCGAGCTTGTCGCTGTAGGCGCTGAGCGCGCTGCCGACCAGGTCATCGAGCATCTGCCAGTCGCGCCGCAGCACCACCTGGCCCGATTCCAGGCGCACCAGCTCAAGAACGTTCGTGACCAGCTCCGACATCTCGCGCGCCTTGGTCTCCACCGAGCGCGCCAGCTGCACCCGGGTCGCTTCGTCGAGACTGGCGCCGTGCTGCGCCAGGGTGCTGCCCGCGCCGGCGATCACCGCGAGCGGCGTGCGCAGATCGTGGGAGATGGACGCGAGCAGCGTGTTGCGCAGCGTCTCACGCTCGGCGGCCAGGCTCGAGGCTTCCGCCACTTCCGCCAGGCGGGCGCGCTCCAGGGCGAGTGCGATCTGCCCGGCGAAGGTGCCGAGCAGGTGGCTCTGCTCGGGCAGCAGTACGCGCCGCACGTTGTTCGCCAGCACCGCCAGCACTCCCACCGTGCGCCGCTCGTCGCCGAGCGGCACGTACAGCCCGGGAGACGCCGGCAGCGTGTCGGAGCCGAGTCCGGCGCGGCGACCGTGATCGGCGACCCACTGCGCCACCGCGAGATCCGCGTGACGAAACGAGCTCTCCAGCGGCGGGTCGGTCGGGTAGCGCAGCTTGCCGCCGGCCGCGGGCAGCAGCACCACTGCCTGGGCCGCGAACACTTCCGCGACGTGGCGCACCGCCACGCGCGCCATGTTGTCGATGCCGCGCGTGGCGGCCAGTTCGCGACTCATGGCATACAGCAGCGCGGTGCGCCGCTCGCGTGCGCCCGCCACGCGCGTCTGCTGCCGCACGCTGGCGGTGAGCGTGGCGATGACCAGCGCAATGGTCAGCATGGCGCCGAAGGTGACCAGGTACTGAGCATCCGAGACCGCCAGCGAGTAGCGCGGCGGCACGAAGAAGAAATCGAACGCCGCAACGTTCAGCAGCGCAGTCACGGCCGACGGTCCGCGTCCGAGTCGCAGACCTGCCACGGTCACCCCGAGCAGGTAGATCATGACGAGGTTGGACAGATCGAAATGCGGGTACATGGCGAACGCCAGCAGCGTGCAGGCGGCGGTGATGGCCAGCGCCCAGCCGAAGCGGTCCCAGCGCACCGCGCTGGCCGGCGGCACAGCGCTGACCCCGGCACCGTGTGGCGCTGCTGCCGGGCGCGCCGAGGCGATCAGCACCACGTCGAAGCCGCGCGCCCGCCGCACCAGCTCGGTGGCGGTCGAGGGCCGCAGCCAGGCGCGCCAGCCGCCCCGTTTCGGTGCGCCGACGATGACGCGGGTGGCGTTGCGCACGTGCGCATACTCGGCGAGCGTGGTGGCTGCCGACGGACCGTCGAGGGTCACGCTCTGGCCGCCGAGGGACTCGGCGAGGCGCAGCACCGCGATGCGCCGGTTGCGTTCGGCTTCCGACAGGCGCAGCAACGCCGGCGTCTCGACGTACACCACGATCCACTCGGCATCGAGCGCATCGGCCATGCGCTTGCCGGCGCGCACCAGCTGCTCAGCCTGCTCGTCAGGACCTACCGCCACCAGCACGCGGTCGCCGGCGATGCGCGCCTCGATACGATCGGACGGCAGCGCGCGCGAGGCGGCCTCGACGCGGTCGGCGACGCGGCGCAGCGCGATCTCGCGCAGCGCCATCAGGTTCTGCTTGCGGAAGAAGCGCTCGACAGCGGCGGTCGCGCCGTCGGCGACGTACACCTTGCCGCTACGCAGCCGCGCGATCAGGTCATCGGGGGGCAGATCGATCAGCTCGATATCGTCGGCCTCGTCGAACACATGATCGGGCAGAGTCTCGCGCTGGCGCACTCCGGTGGTCTGCAGGATCAGGTCGTTGAGGCTCTCGAGGTGCTGCACGTTGACCGTGGTCCAGACGCTGATGCCCTCCGCCAGCAGCTCGGCGACGTCCTGCCAGCGCTTCGGATGCCGCGGCGCCGGCTCTCCGCCGGTGAGGTTGGAATGCGCCAGCTCATCGACCAGCAGGATCTCGGGGTGGCGCGCCAGTGCCGCATCCAGATCGAACTCCAGGCGCACGATGCCGCGATAGTTCACCGGCAGCGGCGGCAGCCGTGGCAGCCCCTCGAGCAGCCGCTCAGTCTCGAGGCGCCCGTGCGGCTCGACATAGCCCACCACGACGTCGCTGCCGCTGCTCACGGCGCTGCGTGCCGCCTCGAGCATCGCGTAGGTCTTGCCGACCCCGGCCGAAGCGCCAAAAAAGATGCGCAGCCGCCCGCGGCGCTTGCGCGCCTCCTCCGCCTTGACTCGCTCGAGCAGCTGGTCGGGGTCAGGCCGGACGTCGGCCATGCTTCAGATCATTTCAGCGCATCGAGTGCCAGATTCAGCTCCAGCACGTTGACGCGCGGTTCACCGATGACGCCCAGCAACCTACCCGCGGTGTGCGCCGCAATCAATGCCTGTACGCGCGGCAGCGGCAGTGCGCGCACCCGCGCCACGCGCACCGCCTGGTAGTCGGCCGCCGCCACGCTGATGTGCGGATCCAGTCCGCTGCCGGAAGCCGTGACCAGGTCGACCGGGATGGGCGCGGGGTTGCCCGAATCGGCGGCCCGCAGCGCGGCGATGCGCTCTTTGACGGCATCGGTCAGCGCCGCATTCAGCGGCCCGAGATTGGAGGCGTTCGAGGCTGTGCCGTTGTAAGGCTGCGGCGTGGTCGCGGACGGACGCCCCCAGAAGTGCCCCGGGTCGGCGAAGTTCTGACCGATGAGCGAGGAGCCGACCGCGCGGCCGTCGCGCTGGATGAGGCTGCCCGCGGCCTCAGCCGGAAACAGCAGCCGCGCGAGCACGGTCACGAGCAGCGGGTAAACGATGCCGGTGAGGAGCGTCAGCAGCACGAACAGCACGATGGCCGGTCGCAGCAGCGCGCCGCGCGCGGGCGCCCCCGCGGGGACTGGCGGTGCAGACTGTGGATTCATGGTGGCTCCTGGCGGTCAGGTGAGGCGCGCGAGCACCAGCACCACGTCGATGAGCTTGATGCCGAGGAACGGAACCACGATGCCGCCCAGCCCGTAGACCAGCAGGTTGCGCCGCAGCAGCGTGGCGGCGCCGAGCGGCCGGTAGCGAACCCCCTGCAGGGCGAGCGGAATGAGCACCACGATGATCAGTGCGTTGAAGATCACCGCGGAAAGGATCGCCGAAAACGGACTCGCCAGGCGCATGACGTTGAGCGCATTCAACTGCGGGTAGGTGGTGACGAACGCCGCTGGAATGATCGCGAAGTACTTGGCGACGTCGTTGGCGATCGAGAAGGTGGTGAGCGCGCCGCGGGTCATCAGCATCTGCTTGCCGGTCTCCACCACCTCGATGAGCTTGGTCGGGTTCGAATCCAGATCGACCATGTTGCCCGCTTCCTTGGCGGCCTGGGTGCCGGTATTCATGGCGACCGCCACGTCCGCCTGAGCGAGTGCCGGGGCATCGTTGGTGCCGTCGCCGGTCATGGCCACCAGCCTGCCGGCCGCCTGGTGCTCGCGGATCAGTTTGAGCTTGGCTTCCGGGGTCGCTTCGGCGAGAAAGCCGTCCACACCCGACTCGGCGGCGATCGCCGCGGCGGTGAGCGGGTTGTCGCCGGTGATCATGACCGTCTTGATGCCCATGCGGCGCAACTCGCCGAAGCGCTCGCGGATACCGCCCTTGACGATGTCCTTCAGCTCGATGATGCCGAGCACGCGCGGCCCGTCGCTGACCACCAGCGGGGTGCTGCCGCGGCGGGCGACGTCCTGCACCGTGCTGAGCACCGCGCGCGGGAAGACCTGTCCCGACGCCTCGACGTGGCGCTGAATGGCATCCGCCGCACCCTTGCGCACCTGGCGCGTGCCGATGTCGACGCCGCTCATGCGGGTATGCGCCGAGAAATGCACAAAGCTGGCGCCGAGCGACGCGAGATCGCGCTCGCGCAGGCTGAACCGCTGCTTGGCGAGCACCACGACGCTGCGCCCTTCCGGCGTCTCATCGGCGAGCGAGGCGAGCTGGGCGGCGTCGGCAAGCTCCTCTTCGCTCACGCCGACGGCGGGCATGAAGGCGGCGGCCTGGCGGTTGCCGAGCGTGATCGTGCCGGTCTTGTCGAGCAGCAGCACGTCGACGTCCCCGGCGGCCTCGACCGCGCGGCCGGAGGTGGCGATGACGTTGGCCTGCAGCATGCGGCTCATGCCCGCGACGCCGATCGCCGACAGCAACGCGCCGATGGTGGTCGGAATCAGGCACACCAGCAGCGCGATGAGCGCCGTGATGGTGATCGGCACGCCGAGCTTCGCCACCGCAACGCTGTAGAGCGAGTACGGCAGCAGCGTCGCCGTCGCCATGAGAAACACCAGGGTCAGCGCCACCAGCAGAATGGTGAGGGCGATTTCGTTCGGCGTCTTCTGACGGCGCGCGCTCTCCACCATCGCGATCATGCGGTCGAGGAAGGTCTCGCCGGGGTTCACCGTGACCCGCACCACGATCCAGTCCGACAGCACGCGTGTGCCGCCGGTCACCGCCGAGAAGTCCCCGCCCGACTCGCGGATCACCGGCGCGGATTCCCCGGTAATGGCGCTCTCGTCCACCGAGGCGGCCCCGGAGATCACCTCGCCGTCGGCCGGCACGTATTCACCGGCCTCGATCAGCACCACGTCGCCGCGCCGCAGGTCCTCGGCCCGCACGCTGCGGCTGCCGCTACGCCTGGCGGGATCATCGAGCTTCTTGGCAAACACCGTCTGGCGCAGACCACGCAGCGCCGCCGCCTGCGCCTTGCTGCGCCCCTCGGCGAGCGCCTCGGCGAAATTGGCGAACAGCACCGTGAACCACAGCCACAGCGCGATGTTGAAAATGAACCAGGCCGGCGCTTCGCCGGCGCCGCCGAGCGCCTGCAGCCACAACACGCTGGTGAGGACGCTGCCGATGTAGACCACGAACATCACCGGGTTGCGCCACTGCAGCCGGGGATCGAGCTTGCGCAGCGCGTCGATGCCCGCGGGGAGGAGCAGCGAACGGTCGAACAGGCGCAGCTCGCGGCGCGTCACGGCCGCCCCCACAGCATCACCTGCTCGACGATCGGGCCGAGCGCGAGCGCCGGCACGAAGGTGAGCGCGCCCACCAGCAGCACCGTACCGATCAGCAGCACCACGAAGGTCGGCCCGTGCGTGGGCATGGTGCCGTCGCTCACCGGTATACGCTTCTTCGCCGCCATCGAGCCGGCCACCGCGAGCACCGCGACGATCGGCCAGAAGCGCCCGAGCCACATGGTGAGCGCGAGCGCGACGTTGTAGAAAGGAGTGTTGGCCGAGATACCGCCAAAGGCGCTGCCGTTGTTGTTGCCCGCCGAGGAGAAGGCGTACAGGATCTCAGAGAAGCCATGGGCGCCCGGATTGCCGACCGCAGCACGACCGGCGTCCACGCTCACGGCGATCGCCGTGCCGGTGAGCACGATGAAGGGCATCACCAGGATCGCGATCGAGCTCATCTTCATCTCGAAGGACTCGATCTTCTTGCCGAGGTACTCGGGCGTGCGCCCGATCATGAGTCCGGCGATGAACACCCCGACGATGGCGAAGATCAGCATGGAGTAAAGGCCCGTGCCCACCCCGCCGAAAACCACCTCGCCGAGCTGCATCTGGAACAGCGGCACGAAGCCACCGAGCGGCGTGTACGAGTCGTGCATGCCGTTGACCGCGCCACACGAGGTCGCGGTCGTGACTGCGGCGAACAGCGCGGAGGCCGCGATGCCGAAGCGCGTTTCCTTGCCTTCCATGTTGCCGCCGGCCTGGGTGGCGCTCGCGGCCTGATCGACACCGAGGCGCGCGATGAGCGGGTTGCCCTGCTGCTCGCTGTGCTCGACCACCAGCAGCAGCGCCACGAACAGGATCGCCATGGCGGCGAGCACCGCCCAGCCCTGGCGCGTGTCGCCGACCATGCGGCCGAAGGTGTAGGTAAGCGCTGCGGGGATAGCGATGATCGCCAGCATCTCCAGCAGGTTCGCCAGCGCGGTCGGGTTCTCGTAGGGGTGGGCGGAGTTGGCGTTGAGGAAGCCGCCGCCGTTGGTGCCGAGCTCCTTGATGCTCTCCTGGGAGGCGATCGGTCCCATCGGCAGGGTCTGGGTGCGCGTGCTGTGGCTCTCCTGCACGGGGTTGCCGGCGGCGTCCTTGACGGGGTTGCCGGCGGCGTCGGTCTTCGGCTGCTGCCAGGTAAGCGTCTCGAGCGTGGTGACGTCCTGGTAGGCGCGAAAGTTCTGGATCACCCCCTGCGACACCAGCGCCAGCGCCAGCAGCAACGCCAGCGGCAGCAGCACGTACAGCGTGGCGCGCGTCAGGTCGACCCACAGATTGCCGATGGTGGCCGCGCTGTGCCGTGCCAGGCCGCGCACCAGCACGATCGACACCACGATGCCGCTGGCGGCCGACAGGAAATTCTGCACCGCAAGACCGGCCATCTGCGTCAGGTAGCTCATGGCGGACTCGCCGGAGTACCCCTGCCAGTTGGTGTTGGTGACGAAGCTCACCGCGGTGTTGAAGGCCGAGTCGGGCGACAGGTTGGTAAAGTGCTGCGGGTTGAGCGGCAGCCATGCCTGCAGGCGCTGCAGCCCATACACCGTCAGCGCCCCGAGCGTATTGAACAGCAGCAGCCCGACGGCGTATTCCTTCCAATCCATCTCGCGCGCCGGGTCGATGCCGCACAGCCGCCAGGTCCAGCGCTCGAGCGGCGCGCCGGCACGCAGCGCCCAGATGGCGCGGCCCTCGAACACGTTCGCCATGTACAGCCCGAGCGGCTTGACGCACGCCAGCACCAGCAGCAGGAACACCCCGATCAGGGCCCAGGTGAGCGCCGGCATCAGAACTTCTCGGGCTTGAGCAACGCGTACAGCAGATAGGCGAACAGCGCCACCGTCAGCAACCCGCTCACCGCGTAGACGACGTTCATGCGCTCCTCGCCAGGCGCGCGAACGCCACCACCAGCGCGTGGCTGCCCGCATACAGGAGCAGCACGGCGAGGATGAATATCAGGTCCATGTTGGGTAGCCGCGCTCGAGACGAGGGGAACGGGAAAGTTACCGTCCCCGGTGTGAGTAGTGCGTGAGGAATCGCGCTGCCGTGAATTGTGACGGCTGCACTGTTGCCAGGGGGCGCTGATGCGCGAGATTGGTGCCCGATGTATCGCAGCGCGCTCGGCCTGATCACACTGCGTCGCCAGCTGGCGGAGCGCCATGCTCGTATCTACCGGCTGTGGGTTACGGCACGCAATGCCTACCGCCGCCTGCACGCCGCCCCGGTGCAGAATCTGCCCGCCTTGCGCGCCGCCGCCGCGCGGCTCGATCAGCTCGACCGCGGACGTGCGGCGCTGCGGCGCGACCTCAAGGCGCTGTCGGACTGAAAAGCCGCGCCAGCTTAGCGGCGCTCGCCGAGCACTCGTGCCGGCAGCAGGATCAGCGCGCGCAGCAGCGCAAATACGCCCTCGACCGCGATGCCCACCAGCCGCAACGGCAGCAGCAGCAGCCACACCAGCGGGTAGAGCAGCAGCGCCAGCAGCGCGACCGGCCAGCACACCACCAACAGCAGCAGCCACAGCAGGAATGTGATCATTGACGTTGCCTTACACCCGCGCCTAGAGTCCGCGCCGACCCGTTGGTATTGTAGCTGCATCCGAGGGCACCGGCGTTGAGCGCGAGTTTCCGTCCCTGCCCGGCACTGCATCCCGGGGATTGCGTCGCGGTCATCGCGCCGGCGAGCGGCTTCGACCGCGCGGCGTTCGACGCCGGGCTGGCGCTGGTCGACGCCCGCTACGAGAGCGTCTACGGGCCGGGGATCTTCGAGCGCCAGCGCTACCTCGCCGGCAGCGACGGGCGGCGACTCGATGAGCTCAACGCCGCGCTCGCCGATCCCGAGGTGCGCGCGCTGTTCTGCGCCCGCGGCGGTTATGGCGCCACGCGGCTGGTCGGCCGGCTGCGCGCTGCGGACCCGTCCGCCGCGGCGAAGCTGCTGATCGGTTTCTCGGACATCACGGCGCTGCACCTGTGGATGCAGGCGCACGGCCGCATCAGCATTCACGGCCCGGTGCTGACGCAGCTCGGCCGCCTGCCGCAGGCCACCTGCGAGCGCCTCTTCGGCTTGCTCGAGTCGAGCGCCCCGGCCGCCGCGCTGCGCGGCGCCGCCACCTACGTGGGCGGCGTCGCCGAGGGGCCGCTGCTCGGCGGCAACCTCTCGGTGTTCTCACGCATGCTCGGCACGCCGTTCATGCCCGCCATCGACGGCGCCGTGCTGCTGCTCGAGGACCAGGGCGAGCGCCCCTACCGTCTCGATCGCATGTGGACGCATCTGCAGCTTGCCGGCGTATTCGACCGCGTACGCGGCATCGTGCTCGGCACCTTCACCGGCTGTGAGGAGCCGGACGCCGCCTATGGCAGCGCCGACGTGCTGCGCGAGCTGGCCGAGGCGACCGGGCTGCCGTGCGCCGCGGGCTTTCCGATCGGGCACGGCGACGTCAACGAACCGGTGCCGCTCGGCGCCGCCGTGCGGCTCGACGCCGACAGCGCGACCCTCACCTTCCTGCAGGCCGCCGTCACGGGCTAGCGAACAGCGAGCCTCCCGCGCCGACCATCGCCGCCCGCACCAGCGGAATGGGCGGTCCGCCGTATGACAGAAAGCGATCGTGGAAGTCATGCCAGTAGCGGCGCGGATCCTGCGCCGACCCGGCACCGGGCTGGCTGGCAATCCAGTCCGCGCGCAGCTTGAGGATCATGAGCTTGCCGAGCGTGTAATTCAGGTACTGCGGGTCGAAGGTGCCGCGCGCCGCCTGCTGGCGCGCGCTGCCGGGATCGGCGAAGGCGCTGTCGCGGAACAGGCGCTCGGATTGCGCAACCGTCATGCCCTGGGTGTGCAGACCGATGGCCGAGAGGAAACGCACGTTGCGCAACAGCGCATCGAGCAGCTGCCCGACGTGCTGCTCCGGATCGCCTTCGCCCAGGCCCTCGTCCCACATCATCTCCTCGGCGTAGTGCGCCCAGCCCTCGGCGTACGCATAGCCGACCCACAGGGCCGCGACCTGGGAAGGATTGCGGTTGGAATGCAGGAACTGCAGAAAGTGGCCGGGCCAGACCTCGTGGACGCTGGTGTAGAGCAGCGTGGCCTTGCCGCGGATATAGGCGGCGCGCTCCGGCGCGCTCCATTTCGCGTCCGGCGGCGCGATGTTGTAGACGTAGGCCACCCCTTTGTCGTACGGACCGGGAATGTTGATGTAGGCGAAGTTGGCGCGGTTGTAGGGTGGAGCTTCCGCGACCTGCGGCACCTCCTCGCTCGGGATGCTGACGATGCCGTGCGCCACGACGAAGGCGCGCAGGCCGGCGAGCTGCGCCCGCGCGCCCTCGACCACGCCGCCGTCGGGCTTGTCGGCGCGCATCTTCTGCACGCAGGCCGCCAGCGTGCCGTGCGGCAGGTAGCGGGCGCACGCGGCGCGCAGCGCCAGGGTGTTGCGCTGCAGATCGGCGCGGCCGACGGCGAGCAGCTGCGCGATGGGAACGTCGACGCGCTCGGTGGTACGCAGCATCTCGAGGAACAGCGGCTCGCCGAGGGCGAACGAGCCTGCGCTGCGCGAGCGCTCGCTCTCGAGCCACGACTTCAGCCCGTCCATCGCGGCCGCAGCCGCGGCGGTCGTCGCGGCGAGCTCGCGCTGGGCCGCCGGGTCCTGGACGGATGCGAACACCGCCGGCGCGTCCTGGCGATAGAAGCGCGCAAAGCCGCCGAAGCCGTCGATGCCGCGCTGCACGAAGGTCGGCGGCAGCGGCGTGCGCAGATTGGCGCGGATGTCGGCGGCGAGGCGCGGAATCGAGCGCAGGTAGCCGATGTAGCCGCGCAGGCGCGTGGCGAGCGGTGCATAGTCGCGGTTGAGGTAGACGTCGGGGTCGAGCTGACCGATGTACCAGGCGGTGTTGGCGAACGGGAAGCGCGCGCCATCCAGCCAGAACAGGTTGCCGTCGATCACCGTGAGCAGGTACTCGCGCTCGAAGCGCTCGTCGGGGGTCATGGTGGCGAGGTCGAAAGAGCGCGCCTGGGTGCGCAGCCTCTGCAGGCGCGCGATCTCGTGCGCGATGCCGGCGCCGCTCAGGTCCGGCATCTGGCCATCGAACTCGTGGCGCCCGGCCTGCACCGCGAAGAACGGGTTGGCCTTGAAATAGCTGTCGATGAAGCTCGCGGCAAATTCCGGCCAGGGGTCGTGCGGGGCCGCCGCCGGTGACGTCGGCGGCGGTGGCGGTGGCGGTGCACCGCTGCACGAGGCGAGCACCAGGGCCAGTGCCGCAGTCATAGCGCGCACGGTGAGCATTTCGCGCCCTCCTTCAGTCCAGCCGCCGCACCTCGAGCGCGAGCAATGCCCCGCCGGCGTCGCGTTCGGCATGAAACTCGATCGGCCGGCAGCACACCTCGCAATCCTCCACGTACGTCGGCTCGTCCGCCGTCATATCCACGCGGGTCTCGAGCCGCTCACCACACCAGGGACACAGCACCGCGACGAATTCCTCCGCCATCAAGCGTTCGCCGGCGGCGGGCTCCCACACCGGCTCCAGACCGTAGAGCTCGTCGATGCTCTGCCCGTCGAGCCGCGCGATGCGCCGCCGCAGACGGTCGAGCCCGGGAGCCTGGCGTGGTTTGCTCATTTGCGCGAAAGCGGGGCGAACTGCGATGCTGCACTCATCTGCTGGAGCTGCGAGGATACGCCAATATGCGCAAACGTCGTGCCGCGGAGGTGGTGCTCGTGGCCGCCGCCGCGGCGCTTGCCGGCTGCGCAACGCATATGGCCGCCGAGCCGCCGGCCGGAGTGAGTCTCGCGGGCAACTGGAAGCTCGACCCCGCCGCGAGCGATGACCCGCAGAAGCTTCTCGACAAGATGCGTGCCGAGGCTTTCAAGATCATCGCGCGCCAGCAAGCGGCGCAGGAACGGGCGCCGCCGCCCCCGCCGGCGCGCCCGGGGACGCGCGGGGCCAACGGCGCCTCGCAATCCCAGGACAGCGTGGAGGAGTCGGAGCCCGAGCCGCCGACCCCAGCCAACGGGCACCGCCCCGACCCGCTGCGACGTTCGCCGATGGCGCACGTGATCCAGGCCGTGGTGGACCGCGGCAATTTCCTCACCGTGCGCCAGGGTGCGGGCGAGTTCGTGCTGGATTACGGCACCTCGCGGCGCAGCTTCACGCCCGGGGCGCATAGCGTCGTGTCGGCGGAGAGTGGCGTGGGAGACCAGACCTCGGGATGGCAGGGACGCGCCTATGTCATACGGGTGCGCGCCCAGATGGGACCGGACGTAACCGAGGAGTACACGCTGTCGCCCGATGGCAGCCAGCTGATCGACAAACTGCACGTTGGTGGGGGCGAGCTCCCCGCGGTGGACCTGGTACGGATATACCGCGCGACCACCGAGAGTGCCCCGCGGCTGCCTAACAGCGATTGATCTTGTCGCGCGCGAACCTGCGTCGGATGTCCCGCTGCCGGATCGCCGCAGGGTCCGCAGCGCTTCTGGCGCTGCTGTGCGCAGCCGGCGGCGCATGCGCCCAGCCGCCCGCGGACGGTGCGGCGGCGGCCGACGCGTCCGCGCCCCCCGAGGTCGTGGTCGAAGGCCGCCACCAGGGGCCGCGCATGTGGATCGTACGCCGGGGCGATCACACCCTGTGGATCCTCGGCACCATCGCGCCGCTGCCGAAAAAGATGGTGTGGCAGCCGGACGCGGTGCAGGAAGTGCTGCGGCAATCGCAGCAGGTCGTGCCCGCCTGGCCTGCCTACGGCATCGGCGCCAACCCGATCACCGCGCTGCGCGTGTACATCGAGTGGCGGCGCCTGGAGAAACCGCCCGATAACCTGCCGCTGCGCGAGACGCTGCCGCCGCAGCTGTATGCGCGCGTCGCGGCGCTCGAGGCGCGCTACGATCCGCGTGATCGCAAGCTCGAGCAGATGCGCCCCATGCTGGCCGCGCGCGAGCTGCTGATGCGCGTGTTCGATGCCGCGGGCCTCGCGCTGCATAACGAGGTGCAGGACGAGGTGCTCAGCCTCGCCCGCCGGCAGGGAGTGCGCATCCACCAGGACAAGCTGCGCATCGAGGATCCGGTGCATGTGCTCAAGGACGTCGGCGCGACACCGCTCGCCGGCGAGGTCGCCTGCCTCGACGCGGTGGTCACGCTGCTCGAGACGGACCTCGGGGCGATGCAGGCGCGGGCCCGCGCCTGGGCGCTGGGCGACGTCGATGCGCTGCGCCGCCTGCCGCACGCCGATGACCGCACCGCGTGCCTGGCGGCAGTCTCGACCTCCGAGCGCGTGAGGAAGCTGATCGCCGCGGCCTCCGACGACTGGTTGCTGGCGGTGCAGGACGGACTGGCGCGCAATCACGGCACGCTCGCCGTGCAGTCGATGGATCGCCTGCTGGGCACCGATGGCGCGCTCGCCGTGCTGCGCTCGCGTGGCTACGAGGTCACAGGTCCCTGAAGGCGCCTGCGCTTCAGCTGCGCAGCGCGCAGCTCCAGGCGATCGCGAGCGAGGCGAGCGCCGCGCCCCCGCTCAGCCACTGCGGCACGCGGCGCAGGCGCTGCTGCAGGCGCGGCAGGGCGGCCGCGGCTCCGAGCAGCGCGCCGGCGGCGAATCCGCCCAGATGCGCCACCACGTCCACGTCGACCTCGCTCCCCTCCCCGCCCGATCCGGTCCAGCCGAGCAGGATCACGCCGGCCACCAGCGGACCCCAGCGCCGCGCCCAGCGCTGCGGCAGCGCGAAGCGCTCGCGCCACGAGTACGCCGACATCATCCCGAGCACGCTGAAGACGCAGGTCGAGGCGCCCACCGCGCGGTGCTCGGGCGGACCGCACAGCCCCTCGAGCAGGTTGGCGATCGCAGCCCCCGTGGTGGCGAGCAGCCAGGCCGTGCCGCTGCCCATCTGCCGGCCGGCGAGGTAACCGAACCAGATGCCGGCGGCGAGGTTCGCCGCCAGGTGCGGGCCGTCGAGGTGCAGCGTGAGCGCCGTCCAGGCCCGCCACCACTGACCCGCCTGCACGCGCGCCGCGTCGAGCTCGCCGAGCTCGAAGGCGTCGAGCCGTACGGCGCCGCTCGAGACCGCCCAGGCCACTGCGAGCAGCACCAGCGCGTAACCGGCGCAGCCGGCCCAGGCATTCGGGTACAGCGGCGGGGGCGGCGGCAGTGGCGGCGGCGGGCGGTTCTCGGACTCGTACTGCAGCAGGTGGCGCAGCGCCTCGGGCGCGGCGGCGCTCGGGACCTGCAGGCGGAATTCCCCTTCGGCGGGGACCACCACGCCCTCGACGCCGACGGCGGTGAGCACCAGCAGCCGCTCCTCGCAGTCGCGGCGCCGGAGCGAGCGATACACCGTGGTCAGCTCCGCTGCGTACTCCCAGGGCATGCGCCCGCCCGCCGCTAAGGCGTCTGCCGGCGCAGGTCGAGCGCCGCCAGGGCGCGCCGCACCAGATCACCGCACAGCTCGTACAGGGCGTGCGTGGAATCCTCCAGCGCGTGCGGGGTCGGCACGTAGGGAGCCAGGCCCTGCCGGTGGCGTCCGTATAACCCAACAGGGGCGGGCAGCACGGCAAGCCCTGCGGCGGCGAATTCCTGCAGCGCGCGCCACTCGTGGTCGGCATCGGTCACCAGCAGGATGCGCGTCATGCCGGCCGCCCGCAGCAGCTGTGCGGAGAACTGCGCATTCTGGAAGGTATCCCGCGAGCGATTCTCGACCCAGCGCGGGGCGACGCCGAAGTCGCGTTGCAGCGATGCGCGCATGGCGAGCGTCTCCAGGTCCGTGCCCGTCACCAGCACCGGCAGCGCCGTGCGATGCGCGAGGTAGGCGCCGTAGGTAACCCGCTCGAGCAGCTCGGCGCGCGGCGCGGGCTCGCCGCCGTACTCGGGCGCCCGTTCGGTCGGGGAGCCCCCGCCGAGAATGACGATGGCCTGCGCCTGCAGCGGCCGGCTCAGATCGAGCGGCGGGCAGCGCTGCGCAATCCGGGTCAGCGCGTCGGCCACGACCGGCGTGGCGAGCAGCCACAGCGCACCGAGGGCTGCGAGCAGCAGCGCCCAGCCGCTGCGCCGCGCGGCAGGCCGCGCACTGCCGGCGAGCAGCGCGGCACCGAGCGCGGCGAGCAGCAGCGGCCCGGCCGGCGGCAGCAGCAGCGTATGCAACAGTGTCTTGAGCGTGATGAACATGCGGCGTGCCTTGAGCCTCCCGATCAGATGCGGATCGCCTGCCAGGCGCGCGAGCGCCAGCGCAGGAACAGTGCGCTGCCCAGCACGATGACATAGATGAGTACCGCCACCCATCCGCCGAAGGCGCCCAGGCCGAACTGCGGCAGGAAGCTCACCCATCCCTGCCCCGGCGGAAAGGTGAGCGCATGGGCGAGCGGCGTCAGCAGCAGCACTCCCAGCGACAACACCAGCAGCGCGGGCACGCGCACGTCGCCGGCGCCGCGCAGGCACAGGCTGCTGCCGAGATTCAGCCCGTCGAAGAACTGGTAGGCCGCCGCCAGCCACAGCAGCTGCATGCCGACCGCGACCGCCGCGGCCGAGTCGTGGTCGTGCGCCCCGGCGAAGAACGGCAGCACCCATGGGCCGCCGAGCGCGATCAGCACCCCGATCCCGCCCATGTAGAGTGCCGCGAGCAGGATCACCCGATTGCCGACGCGCTGCGCCCATTCGCGCGCGCCGGCGCCGATCGACTGCCCGACCAGCGTCGTGCCGGCAGAGGCGATGCCGAACCCCGGCATGTAGGCAAGCGAGGTCAGCATCACCACCATCTGCGTGGCGGCGCCGCCGGCCGTGCCGAGACGGGTCTGCATCATCTGGAAGATGGCAAATGCCAGCAGGTCCGCCGCCGGGGACAGCCCCATCGGCACGCCGAGGCGCAGCTGCTGCAGCAGGCGTGCCGCGTGCGGACGCCAGGTGAGGTGCGAGCGGTAGCGCCGGCGGTAGGGACGGCGCAGGAACAGCGCCACCGCCAGCACGAGCCCGAGGAGCTGCGCGACGTTGGTGGCCCAGGCGGAGCCGGCAATTCCCCAGCCCAGGCCGAAGATGAACAGCTGGTTGAGCAGCGCGTTGGTGGAGGTGGTGAACAGCGTGATCGCGAGCGTCACGCGCGGGCGCCCGACCCCGTTGAAGAAGCCGAACATCGCCCACACCGCCGCACCCACGAACGCCCCGCCCATGCGCGGAAACCAGAAAGCCGCGGCGAGCCGCTCGATCTGCGGATCGAAACCGAAGGGCGAGAGGATCAGGTGGCGCGCAGCTCCCACCAGCACGAACAGCGGCGCGGCGAATGCCATCGCCCACAGCGCGGTCCACACCGCCTGCCCGGCGCGCGCGTAGCGGCGCGCCCCGAAGTTCTGTGCGACCAGCGTCTGCACCGCCATGCCGGCGCCACCGAGCACCAGCACTGCGGCGACGATGAACCACTGTACCGCGCCCACCGCGGCGAGCGCCTTGGTGGAGATGCGTCCCATGAACCACATGTCGGTGAGATTGAGAACGATCTGCACCGCGCTGTTGGCCATGAGCGGCAGGGCGAGCGCCAGCACCGCGCGCTGATCCACGTGCACGCGGCCGCAGGAATCGACGCGCTGCGCCGGCAACGGCGCCGCAGCGCTCGCTGAGGGCTCTCGCAAATCCATGGCAACATCCTGGGCAATCGGTCATTCTCGCACCCCATGGCAACACGCGCTAAGAGCGCTGGCGGCACGCGCGGCGGCACGCGGCGGCGCGGGCGGCTGGCGCCCGGCAAGGCGGCCCGCGGGCTCGATGCCGCCGACGTCGCCCTGGCGCTCGATGCGGCCGAAGTCGCCGCACTCACGGCGCTGGTGCGCAGCGCAGGCGGCGCACCCATCGGCGCTTATCGCGAGCCGCTGGGCGGACGCGCGCTGTTGCTGGCCGCGCTGCCGCTCGCCGCCGTGCAGCCGACGCCGTTCCAGCGCGATCTGTCGCCGACCCACGCGAAGCGGCTCGCGGCGAGCATCGACGCGACCGGCGCCTTTCTCGACCCGCTGATCGTGGTGCGCGGTGAGGACGGCGGCCTGTGGACTCCCAACGGCCGCCACCGGCTGGCAGCGGCCAAGGTGCTGGGCCTCAAGCAGATCACCGCGCTCATCTCGCCGGACGAGTCCCTCGCCTACCGCATCCTCGCCCTCAACACCGAGAAAGCCCACAACCTGCGCGACCGCAGCCTCGAGGTGATCCGCATGGCGCGCAACCTCGCCGCGCGCCGCGGGCGCGAAGCGGAGAGCGCCTACAGTGCGCAGTTCGAGGCGCCGGAGCTGCTGACGCTCGGCATTGTGTACCAGCAGTCCGCGCGCTTCGCCGGCGGCGCCTACAGCTCATTCCTGAAGAAGATCGATCGCTTCAGCGAGCGCACGCTCGCTGCGAGCCTGCGCCAGCGCGAGAATTACGCCGCGCGGCTGCTGGCGATCGACGCGCGTGTCAAGACACTGGTCGCCGCGCTGCAGGCGCGCGGCTTCAAGTCGCCGTACCTGCGCAACTACGTGGTGGCGCGCATCAACCCGGTACGCTTTCACAAGGCCAAGAAGGGCGACGCGCGCCCCGCCATGCCGCTCGGCGAAGCGCTGACGCGCATGGCGGCCGCGGCGCGCTCGTTCAACCTCGGCGCGGTGTCGAACTCCGATCTCGCCTGGGTGGCGGTGGGGGCGGGTTCGGCCGATAGCTGAGGCCGAAGCCTGCGGCAAACAGCGGGGCCGCGCCGGGTGCCGGCCGCGGCGAGCGCGGCCAGGGAAACGGCAGGCGCCCGCGAAAGTCGTACTGCACCTCGCCGGCGGCGCTGCGAAACAGCACGTCGGCCACACCGCCGCCCTCGGGGCCGGGGAGCCACGCGGCCACGAAGCTGTCGGACGCGGCGAGCTCGGCACCGACCGCGAGCGGCCGGCCGGAGAGAAACACGCTGACCACCGGGACGTGCTGCGCACGCAGCCGGCGCAGCAGCTCGAGGTCGTGCTTGTCCCCCGGGCTGTATTCGAGCGTGGCGAGGTCGCCGGCCCCTTCCGCATACGGGTGCTCGCCGAACACCACGATCGCGACGTCGGGGCGGTGCGTGAACGCGCCGCCGGGGCTCAAGGTCGCGGTGCCGCCGCCGGCGGCGACGCGCGCCGCGACGGCTGCGTAGATCGACTCACCGTGCGCAAAGCCCTGCTTGCCGGTGAGCGTGCCCTGCCAGTCGATGGTCCAGCCGCCGCTCTGCCGCGGGATGCTGTCGGCGGCGTCCCCGGCCACCAGCACGTTCGCCGACGGTGAGAGCGGCAGCAGCTGGTGCGGGTTCTTCAGCAGCACCAGCGACTCGCGCACCGCCTGGCGCGCCACCGCGCGGTGCTCGGCCGAGCCGAGCAGCTCGTAGCGGCCGGCGAACGGGCGGGCCGAGGGCGGACCTTCGCGATCGAGGTGCGCACGCAGCTTGACGCGCAGCACGCGGCGCACGGCATCGTCGAGGCGTGCGGCCGGGATCGCGCCGCTTTGCGCCATCCGCAACGTGTTGGCGTGCAGCTCGCGCCAGCCGCCGGGCGCCATGAGCACGTCGAGCCCGGCATCGAGCGCTGCGGCGCAGGCGACCGGGCTGCAGCCGGGAAGCTGCGCGTGCCCGTCCCAGTCCCCGAGCAGCAGTCCGTCGAACCCCATGCGGCCCTTGAGCACGTCGGTAAGCAGCGCGCGGTTGCCGTGCATCCTCACCCCGTGCCAGCTCGAGTACGAGACCATCACCGCCTGCGCGCCGGCGCGCAGCGCGCCGACGTAGCCGGCCGCTGCCACCGCGATCAGCTCGCCCTCGCTCACCGTACTGTCACCCTGGTCGCGCCCGCCGCGCGTGGCGCCGTCGCCGAGGAAGTGCTTCGGGGTCGCGAGCACATGCGCGCCGTCGAGGAACTGCGCGCTCCCGGGCTCGCCCTGCAGCCCCGTGACCATCGCGGCAGCGTAGGCGCTCACCAGCTGCGGATCGCCGGAGTAGCTCTCGTAGGTGCGCCCCCAGCGCTCATCGCGCGCCACGGCCACCGTGGGGGCGAGCACCCAGTCGAGGCCGGTGACGCGCACCTCGAGCGCCGTGATCTCGCCGATGCGGCGCACCAGCTCGGGGTCGTGGGCCGCCCCGAGGCCGATGTTGTGCGGAAAAATGGTGGCCCCGACCACGTGATCGTGTCCGTGCACCGCGTCCGTCGCCCATAGCGCGGCGATGCCGCCCGCGGCGGTCGCAGCTTCATAGAACCGGTCGGCGAGCTGCAGCCACTCACTGGCTGCCGCGAATTCGTCGTCGTTCGGCCAGGAGTTACCGCCATTCAGGACAGACCCGAGGGGATAGTGCCGCAGGTCATCAGGACTGATGCTGCCGATGTCGGCCTGAATCAGCTGGCCGACCTTCTGTTCGGGCGTCATGCGCGTGAGCAGCCGCTCGACACGCTCCTCGAGCCCGGGGTCCGCAGGCACGGGCGATGCGAGCTGCGGCCAGCGCAGCGGATGCACCCGCACGGCGGCTGCGGCGTGCGCCTGCCCGCCCGCGCCGCCCGCGGCAAGTACCGCACACGCGGCGAGGGCGCAATACGGCGCGGTCACTGCCGGTCTTCTGCTCACGTCGGTCCCTAGGATACACAGCAGAGGTTGATGCACATGCTGGAAACGCAGGTCTTTAACCCCGACAAGGGCGACAACAACCTACGGCGCCCCGCCATCCCCGGCGCGCAGCCCGAGGCCCTTCCGGATCTGCTGCTCATCGAGCGCGCGCGCGCCGCGGATGAGCGGGCGATCGAGGCGCTGCTGCGCCGCTACTGCCGTCGGCTGTTCCGCGTGGCCTGCAGCGTGCTCATGGACGAGGAGCGCGCCGAGGCCGCCGTGCTCGAGGCGTGCTGCGCCGGCTTCTCGGATCTGTCGCGCTACGACCTGAGCGGCAAGTTCGCCGCCTGGCTGACGCGGCTGGCGTTCAGCCAGGCCCGCGCGCTGCGGCGCGCGCCGGGACGTCAGGGTCAGCCGCCGGCGCTGCCGCCCGCCGCGTCGGCCGATGTGCCCTCTGCCCGCACGGAGCTCGAGCAGCTCATCGGCCGCCTGCCGGAAGCTTTCCGCGCCGTTTACGTGTTGCGGATGGTCGAGGGCATCAGCGGCATCGAGACCGCGGCGTGCCTCGGGCTGCATGCGACCACGGTGCGCACGCGGCTGTTCCGTGCGCATCGGCGTCTGCCGGCGGACATGGCGCAGCGCCTGGCGGCGACCGCGGGAGTGCTGGAGCCTTCGGCCGCCTGCAGCGAGCGCATCGTCAGGCGCACCCTCGAGCGGCTCGCTCAGGGCTCGATGCTGACGATCTCCGCCTCGGCGCCCTGAAATGGCACGCGCTCGCCGGCCTCGCGCCCGAGCAGCGCCCGGGCGAGCGGCGCGACGTAGCTGAGCAGCCCCTGGGCGGCATCCGCCTCGTCTTCGCCCACGAGGCGAAACGTCTGCAGCGCATCGGCCGGCAGGCGTAGCGTGACGCGGGTGCCGAAACGCACGCGCGGCGCGGCGGCTGCCGGCTCGACGAGGCGCGCGCTGGCGCGCCGCGCGTTCCAGTAGCGCCAGTCGCGCTCGACGCTCGCGCGAGCCCCCGTATCGCCCGCCGCGCGCGCCGCCTGGCGCTGCGACTCGAGCGAGCGCAGCTGCGCTTCGATCGCGGCCAGGCCGCGTGGCGTGACGAAGTTCGGGTGCGGGCTAACGGAACGCTCGGGCAGCTCGGCGCCGTCCTGATCCGACTCGCGCACGAACGCACGGCTCATGCGGCGAGCCCGGCGAGGCGCGCGGCCCCGGTGACAACGCAAATCCTGCGGTTCATACTCCTCACCTTCCTGGCACCGATGGTATATCAAAGGGTTAAAGCGCATCTCGCGATGCGCGTCGGAGCGCCCGCGTCTTGAACGGCGTCCTCAGTGCGTTCCTGCTGACGTTCGCCGGACTGTTTCCCATCGTCAACCCCATCGAGGGGGCGCCGTTCTTCCTCGGCCTGACCGCATCGCTGCCGAGCGCGGAGCGCGCGGTGCTGTCGCGCAAGGTCGCCATCAACGGCTTCGCGCTGCTGCTCGGCTCGATGGTGCTCGGTCCCTACCTGCTGGAATTCTTCGGCATCCAGCTGCCGGTGGTGCGCATCGCCGGCGGCTTCGTGGTAGCGGCGCTCGGCTGGAAGCTGCTTACCCAGGAGGACTGGTCGGATCACGCCGGCCCGGCCGCGGGCGCACCGGTGCGCAAGATCGGCAGCTTCTATCCGCTCACCATGCCGATGACCGTGGGGCCGGGCTCGATGTCGGTGGCGATCACCATCGGCAGCCGCAAACCCGCCGGCCTGCCGAAATATTCCGAGCTGGCCGAGCACGCGAGCGGCGCACTGCTCGGACTGATCGGCATCGCCATCAGCATCTACATCGCCTACCGCTTTGCCGAGAAACTGGCGCGGCTGCTCGGCGACACGGGGCTCGAGGTGCTGGTGCGCCTGTCGGCATTCATTCTCATGTGCATCGGCATCGAGATCGTCTGGGACGGCTACAGCGCGCTGACCGCCGTACACTAAAGGCTCGCGCGCACCTGCCGCCGGTATGAGACTCACCGCGCGCTAAGCGCGCCCGGGCGCAGCCGCGTGCGCCGGCGCGAGCAGCTCCAGCACCGTCGCGCGCGCCGCGGCCGAATGCACCGGCAGCGCGAGCACGTCCCCGGGGCGCGCCCAGGCGAGCGCGCAGTGCACCGCCTCGAGCTCGGTCATGCGCACCGGCAGTGCCGCGTCGGGCAGGCCGGCGCTCAACAGCGTCGCGTGGAGGAGTCGCGGTACTTCCCCGGGCGCGCGGCCGCGCAGGTGGGTCTCATCTTCCTTGATGACGACCAGATCCGGGCGAAACTGCACCACGCAGCGCGCCAGGGCCTCGATCTCGCTGTTCTGGCGGTTGCCTGCCTGGCCGAGGACCGTGCCGAGGCGCCCGCCCGGGCGGCGCAGGTGATTCGCCACGCGCAGCAGACCCTGCATGCCTTCCGGGTTGTGCGCATAGTCCACCAGGATCCGCACCCCGTCGCGCTCGAAGCGCATCATGCGCCCGAGGTTGTCGGCGGCGTGCGCGCCGAAACGCGCGAACACCGCGGCCACGACGGCGGGCGGTACCCCTAAGGCGCTGGCTGCGAGCGCCGCGGCGGCGAGATTGGCGATGTTGTAGCTGGCACTGCCCTCGACCGTGAGCGGCATGGCGGCCACTGGTCCCAGGTCGTGATCGCGCCTCGCGTGGTGCAGTTGCAGCCTGCCGTCGCGTACCCCGCAGGTCGCACCGCCGCTGGTGCGGTGCGCACGCAGCGCGGCATCGTCCGCGTCGAGCGCGAACCAGCCAAGCGGCGGGCAGCGCCCGAAGCGCTGTGCGAGCGCCGGCGCCTTCGCCGCCAGCTGCGCGTCCTCGGCGTTGAGCACCAGCAGCCCCTCGGCCGTGACCACCCCGGCGAGTGCGAGCTTGACGTCCGCAAGTCCCGCCAGATCGTCGATCCCATATTCGCCGAAATGATCGGCGCTGACGTTCGTGACCACTGCCACGCGCGCCTGCGAGATCGCCAGTCCGCGGCGCAGGATGCCGCCGCGCGCGGTCTCGACGATCGCCGCGTGCGCGCGTCGCTCGCGCATGACACGGCGCGCGCCTTCGGGGCCGGAGTAATCGCCGCTCACCGCGGCTGCGCCCTCGAAGAACACGCCGTCGGTGCAGCAATAGGCGCTCGGCCAGCCGTGCGCACGCGCGCAGGCCGCCACCAGCCGCACGGTGGTGGTCTTGCCGTTGGAACCGGTGACGATCGCGGTCGGAATGTCGTGCAGCTCGCGCCACGGCACGGCGTCCGCGGCGGGCAGCTGCTGCAACGGGAAGTCGCGGCCGCCGCTGCCGGCGCCGAGGGTCAGCAGCGTTGCGTCCAGTACGTGCGGCAGGCCGCGTTCAGCGGCGGCAGCCAGCAACGCCATGAGACGCGGCTGCGCCTCGCGCGCCGCCAGCGTCGCAAAGCGCGCCAGCGCCTGGGATTCCTCCAGTACCGGCGGGATCACCGTGGCAGGGTCCGCCGCATCCTCGAGAACTTCAGCGAGCAGTGCGGCTTCGAACGCGGCCGTGCAGGCCGGATCGCGCGCCGCCAGACTCGCGCACAGCGCCCACTCGTTGATTTCTGTCGCCACGAACAGCTGATCACAGGGCGCGGCGAGCGCCAGCGACACGCCAGTGGCGTGGGCACGTGTCACCAGGCCCGGCGTGGACCAGCCGAGGTGCGCACGGGCGCGCGCCACGCGCGCGCGCCAGTCGGTCAGCAGTGCCTCATCGGCGACGATACCGTCGGTCTCGAGCTGCGCGCCGCTGCTGCTGAAAAAAAGGTTGGGACCCGTCAGACGCCGCGAGGCGCCAAACGGGAGTCCGGTCGTGGTATTCAGTCGGCAACCTCCGGAGCGAAGTGCACCCCGCGCTCATCGCGGATCAGGCCCTCGAGGCTGAAGGGCGCAGTGGCGGCCTCGGCGTCGCGCGCGGCGCCATCGCCTGGGGCCGCAGCGAACAGCGGCGCCGGCGGCAGCGCGGCGGGCGCCGCAGCGATGGTACCCGCGGGCTTGAACTTGGTGATCTGTTTCCAGGAACGCACCAGTGCGTCAGCGAAGATCAGCAGCAGATCGCCGGGCTGCCCCATGTTGAGCGCGGCGTCGATCGCCTCCTGCTCGTCGGGAATGATGGAGATCGACCGCTCGTCCACGCCGGCGGCGCGCAGCGCCACCGCCTGGATGCGCGGCACCTCGTCGGAGTTGCGCTCGCGCAGGTTGTCGTCGCGCCGGCAGATGTAGTGGTCGAAGCGGCCGGCCACCGCGCGCGCGATGGCGACGAGATCCTCATCGCGGCGGTCGCCGGGGCCGGCCAGCACCACGATGCGCCGGCCCGTGACGTCGAGCCGCTGTGCCAGGTCGGCCATGGCCGCGACCGCGTGCGCGTTGTGCCCGTAGTCGAACAGCACCTTGAAGGGATGCTCGCTGAAGACGTTCATGCGTCCCGGCGCCTGGAAGAACGTGGAGTCGAAGGTACGCAGACCCTGGCGGACCGCCTCCAGCTTGATGCCGAGCGAGAACGCCATCGCCGCGGCGAACATCGCGTTCTGCACGTTGTGTGTGGCGCGCCCCTCGAGCGTCGCCGGGATGAGGTGAGTCCACAGCAGCGGTATGTGGCCGCTCTTGTCGTAGAGGGTGATCATGTGGCCGTTGACGCCCGCCTCGAGCGCGCAGGCGCGTCCGCCGGCGCGGATGTGCTCGCGCACTAGCCGGTGCTCGGGGTTCAGGGTGACGTAGCAGATGTTCTTCGCCTCGGTGTGGCCGGACATGCGCAGCACCAGCGGATCGTCCGCGTTCAGTACCGCGCAGTCGCTGGCGACCTCGACCACGATGCGCTTCACTTCCGCGAGCTGCTCGAGCGTGTCGATGCCCTTCAGCCCGAGGTGATCGGGTTGCACGTTGAGCACCGCACCGACGTTGACCTCGTTCACGCCCATGCCGGCGCGCAGCAACCCGCCGCGCGCGGTCTCGAGCACCGCGATGTCGATCTGCGGGTCGGCGAGCACCATGCGCGCCGACACCGGCCCGGTCATGTCGCCGGCCACGGTGCGCTGCCCGTCGATGTAAACGCCGTCGGTGGTGGTGAGGCCGGGGGTGTAGCCGGCCATCTTGGTGATGTGCGCCAGCATGCGCGCGGTGGTGGTCTTGCCGTTGGTGCCGGTGATCGCCGCGATCGGCACGCGCGCCGCGGCGCCCGGCGGAAACAGCATGTCGATCACCGGGGCCGCCACGTCGCGCGCGCGGCCCTCGGAGGGCGCCACGTGCATGCGAAAGCCGGGGGCGGCGTTCACCTCGCAGATGCCGCCGCCGATCTTGCGATAGCTCTCGCTGATGTTGTTCGACAGGAAGTCGACCCCGCCGACGTCCAGGCCGATGGCGCGCACCGCGCGCTCGGCCATCTCGCGGTTGTCCGGGTGGATGACGTCGGTGACGTCGGTGGCCGTGCCGCCGGTGGAGAGGTTGGCCGTGGAGCGCAGGTACACCGTGGCACCCTGCGCCGGCACCGAGCTCGCGGTGAGCCCGGCGCGTTCCAGCATTTTCTGTGCCTGCGCGTCGAGCTCGAGCCTGGTGAGCACCTTCTCGTGGCCGACGCCGCGGCGCGGGTCGAGATTCACGGCGTCGATGAGCTGCGCGACCGTGTGCTCGCCGTCGCCGACCACGTGACCGGGCGTGCGGCGCGTGGCCGCGACCAGCTCGCCGTTCACCACCAGCAGCCGGTGGTCGTCGCCCTCGAGGAAAGTCTCCACGATCACCGAGCGCGAGTGCTCGCGCGCGACGGTGAAACCGTGCGCCACTTCCTCCTCGGTGGTCAGCCGGATCGAGATGCCGCGGCCGTGATTGCCGTTATAGGGCTTGGTGACCACCGGGAAGCCGATGCGGCGCGCGGCGCGCACCGCCTGGGTTTCGCTCTGCACCAGCTCCTGCTGCGGCACCGGCAGTCCCAGGCCGGCGAGGATCTTGTTGGTCTCTTCCTTGTCGCTCGCCAGCTCGACCGCGATGTGCGGCGTGCGGCCGGTGACGGTCGCCTGGATGCGCTGCTGGAACTTGCCATGTCCGAGCTGCACCAGCGACTGATCGTTGAGGCGCAGCCAGGGGATGCCGCGCGCCTCCGCTGCGCGCACCAGCGCAGCGGTCGAGGGGCCGAGCGCGCGCCGCTGCGCGAAGCGGATGAACTGGTCGCGCGCCTCGGCCCAGTCCCAGCCCTGCGGCACGCTGCCGGCGGGGCGCAGCTCATCGGGCAGCAGCGAGCACAGCAGCCGCAGGCCGAGCTCGCCCGCCGCGATGCCCTCGTCGCGCTGCACATACTCGTACACCACCGTGTACACCCCAGCGGCCTGCGCACTGCGCGTCTTGCCGAACGTGACCTCCTCGCCGGCGATGTTCTGCAGCTCGATCGCCACGTGCTCGAGCACGTGGCCGAGCCAGGTGCCGTCGCCCTCGCGCATGCGGCGCAGGAAACCGCCCGGCTCACGGTACGAGCAGCCGTGCTCGGCCAGACCCGGCAGGGCGTCCGCGAGTGCGTCGACGAAACGCGCGCCGAGGCGCCCGGTGGGCCAGCGCTCGAGCTCACCGAGTTCCAGCTCGAGGCGGATGACCGGGAAGCGCGCGTAGAGCGAAGGTCCGACGTAGACGGAGCGATCCAGGATACGCATGGGGTTGCTCGGGAATAATAGTAGTTATCGGCAACAAAACCCTTCGCTGGCACCTTCGCCGGCACGGGCAACGCCTTACCTGGCTCTGGCGTGGACAAAAAAGCCGCGGTCGGTCTACTCCTTCGCCTGGAGCAAGGTGGTGGCCGTGGCCACGCGGGTATGCAGGTTGAAGGTTGCACCTGCCACCAGCAGGTGCAGCCGCAGCCCCAGCATGCACACCGGCTGTCCCTCCTCGACGCTGTCGATGGAGGAGTAGGTCACGTCGGCGCCGTCGACGATGGTCACGGCACCGCTGCCCTCGACCTCGACCGTCTCGTCCGGGCCGATGAAGGCTGCGGTGTCCTCGTCGAGCCCGATACCGACGGAGAACGGGTTGTAGGCGAGCGCGGTCAGCAGCCTTCCCAGCCGGTCGCGCTGGCGGAAATGCTGGTCGATGATGAAGCGGTTGGTGAGCCCCAGTCCCGGCGCGAGGCGCACGCTGCCGGCGATCATCGAGGAGCCCTCATCGCCGGCGGCAATCATGTGCTCGGAGAGGATGCTGGCGCCGGCGCTGGTGCCGCCGACCGTGACACCGCGGGCGTTGCGCAGGCGGATGAGCTTGGCGACCGGCGTGCCGCCGAGCAGCGTCGTGACGCGCAGCTGGTTACCGCCGGTGAAGAAGATGCCGCTCGCCTGGCCGATGCGCTCGAGCCTGCCTTGCTCCTGGCAATCGCGGCGCGTGTCGAAATCCATCACCGTCACGCGCGCCGCGCCGAGCTCGCGGAACAGCTGCTCGTAGCGCTCGCCGGTCTCGTGAACGCGGCTGGCGGTGGGGATGACCACCAGATCGGCTGCGGCGCCGCCGGAGCAGCGCACGAAGCGTTCGAGGATACCGCGGTCATTTTCCTTATTCTCCGCACCGCCGATCGGCACGATCCAGCCACGCTCGAGGCCTTCGGGTACTCTGCTGGGCATCCGCTGCTGACTCCTTAGCTTCCGCTTTCCGCAAGCGCAAAATACCATGCCGCGCGGCGCGCTACCCGAAATGCCGCGGCGGCTGGTGCCGGCGGTCGCGACTCCTTATAGACTGGCGCGGCGAGTCAACATGCCGGGACGTCGGTCGCAACAGCAGCGCAAGCGCGCCCTCGCCGCTTCACCCCGGCCGGCGGCCGCAGCGCCACGGCTCACGCATCCGCAGCGACAGTTGTTCAGCGATCCGCCGATCACCAAGCAGCAGCTCGCCGGGTTCTACACCGCCATCGCGGACTTCATCCTGCCGGGACTGGTGCGACGTCCGCTGATGCTGCTGCGCTGTCCGCAGGGCAGCAGCGGTGAGTGCTTCTTCCAGAAGCACGTGGCGCGCGGCCTGCCGCCCGGACTGCGCGAGTGCGAGGATCCGGCCGCGCGGCAGCGCTGGATCTATCTCGAAGGTCTCGAGGGACTCATGGCGCTGGTGCAGATGAACACCGTCGAACTGCACGCGTGGGGCTGCACCGTGCGCGATCTGCAGCGGGCCGACCGGCTGGTGATCGACCTCGATCCCGGCGAGGGGGTGCCCTGGCCGCAGGTGCGGCAAGCGGCGGTGGAGGTGCGCGAGCGGCTGGCAGCGCAGCGCTTGCGAAGCTTCGTGCGCACCACCGGCGGCAAGGGACTGCACGTGGTGCTGCCGCTGTCCCCGCCGGCGAGCTGGGACGCGGCGCACAGCTTCGCGCGCGCGCTGGCCGAAACCATGGCGCGCGAGCAGCCACAACGCTACCTGGCGGCCGCCGCCAGGCAAAAGCGCGCCGGCAGAATCTTCCTCGACTACCTGCGCAATGCGCGCGGCGCCACCGCGGTGTGCTCGTACTCGCTGCGGCGGCGCGCGGGAGCGCCCGTGGCGACACCGCTCTCGTGGGAAGAGCTTGCACAGCTGCGCGCCCCCGACCAGTTCCGCTTTGCCAACATCCGCCGCCGCCTGGCGCGGCTGTCCGCCGACCCGTGGGCGGGCATCGGCAGCGTGCGGCAGTGCCTGCCACCGCCGTAGAACGGGCACAGCTGAGCCCTATGCGTTTTCGCGAGCGGCTATGCCTTTTCGCGGCTTGACCTGTCTGTGCGGTTGCGATGTATTGCGCCCGCCATGTCCACCACCATGCGACGAGGCAGGCGTGATCCGCAGCGCACCAGTGCCGCGGCCGCGGAGCGCTCGAGCCGTTACCGCCAGCTGCTGAATCCCTTCGAGCCGGTGCGGCTGTTCTCGGACGACCAGGTCGAGAGCATGCACCTGGCGGCGATCGGGATCCTCGAGCGTCAGGGCATGCGCGTGCTGTCGCCGCGCGGCCGCTCGCTGCTGGCGGCGGCGGGCGCCAGCGTCGACGAGTCGAGCCAGATGGTACGCCTCGAGGGCGGCCTGATCGCGGACGCACTGAGCGCGGTGCCGCGCGAGGCCAATCTCATCGCCAGAAATCCGCAGCGCTCCTGCCGCGTGGGCGGCCGGCACGTGGTATTCGCGCCGGTCGCCGGACCTCCGAGCGTGAGCGACCTGCAGCGCGGCAAGCGCACCGGAACCATCGCCGACTTCGCCGACTTCGTACGGCTGTCGCAGGCGTTCGACGTCATCCACGTGCTCGGGCAGATGACCGAGCCGCAGGACGCGCCGGTGCAGGAGCGTCACCTGGAGACCAGCCTGGCGCAGCTCACCCTCGGGGACAAGGCGCCGTATTTCTACTGCCGCGGCGATGCGCAGCTGGCCGACTGCTTCGCCATGCTGCGCATCGCGCACGGTATCGACGAGGCCACCTTCCAGGCCGAGCCGCGGTGCTACAGCATCTGCAACACCAACTCGCCCCTGCAGCTCGACGTGCCGATGACCGAGGGCATCATCGAGTTTGCGCGCCAGGGCCAGTTGATGATCGTCACGCCCTTCACGCTCGCCGGCGCGATGGCGCCGATCACCATTGCGGGCGCACTGACGCTGGCGCACGCGGAAGCGCTGTTCGGCATCACGCTCACGCAGAGCGTGCGCCGCGGTGCGCCGGTGATGTACGGCAGCTTCACTTCGAACGTCGACATGAAGTCGGGCTCGCCGGCCTTCGGCACGCCGGAGTACGCCAAGGCGGCCTTCGGCGCCGGCCAGCTCGCGCGGCGCATCGGCGTGCCATGGCGCTGCTCGAGCGCGACCGCGGCCAATGCAGCCGACGCGCAGGCCGCCTACGAATCGCAAATGAGTCTGTGGGGAGCGCTGCTCGGGGGTTGCCATTTCGTCCTGCATGCTGCCGGATGGCTCGAGGGGGGCCTGACCGCCTCGTTCGAGAAATTCATCCTCGACGTGGAAATGCTGCAGATGTTCGCCGAGCTGTTTCAGCCGGTGCCGGCTTCCGCCGACGAGCTCGGCATCGAAGCGGTGGCGGAGGTCGGGCCCGGAGGGCATTTCTTCGCCGCCGCCCACACCATGCAGCGCTACCGCGACGCTTTCTATACGCCGCTGGTGTCCGACTGGCGCAACTACGGGGCCTGGTCCGACGCGGGCGCCAAGACGGCCACCGAGCGTGCTTCCGTGCTGTGGCGCGAGACGCTCGCCACCTTCCAGCCCCCGCCCATGGACGCCGCGGTGCGCGGGGAGCTCGACGCCTTTGTTGAGCGCCGCCGCCGCGAGGGCGGCGCATCGCCCGTTTCCTGAAGGCGCAAGCGCTCTTCAGCGTATGCGCAGCACGATCTTGCCGAGCACGTGCCCTGATTCCAGCCGCTCGTGCGCCCTGGCCGCATCCGCCAGAGCAAACTCCGCGGCGATCGGCACCTGCAGTTTCGCAGCCAGGATCGCCGCGTTCAGCCGCGCGAACTCGGCAGGCCCGGCGACCGCGTCGTAGCGCACGATCGTGACGCCGTCGCGGGCCGCGGGCTCGGGACGCACGCCGGACGGAAAGGCGACGCGGCCGCCGCGCCGCAGCGCATCGAGGCAGCGCTCGAGCGCATCGCCGCCGGCGAGCGCGAGCAGCGCGTCCACGCCCCCGGGGGCGAAGGCGCGTGCGGCGGCAGCAATGTCGCCGCCGCGGCCATCGACCGCGGCATCGGCCCCGAGGCGCTTCACGAGCGCGATGCCGTCATCCCCGGTGGCGGTCGCGAGCACGCGTGCGCCGCGCAGCCGTGCGAACTGCACCGCCAGCGTGCCGACGCCGCCGGCGGCCCCATGGATGATCAGCGTCTCGCCGGCCTTGAGATGCAGGGCATCATCGATGCCCTGCAGCGCGGTGAGCGCGGTGGTGCCGATCGCGCCGGCATCGGTGAGGCTCATGCCGCGCGGCACATGTCCCACCCGCTGCGCAGGCACGGCGACGTACTGCGCGTAGAAACCGCCGCGCGGGTTGTCCCAGCTGTAGGCGTAGACCTCATCGCCCACCGTGAAGCCGTGCACCGTCGAGCCGAGCGCGGCGATGGTGCCGGCGCCGTCGGTGCCGAGCACCAGGGGAAACTGCGAGTGGCTGATGGCTTCCGGGCGCTTGCGGATCGCCGCGTCCCAGCTGGCGACGCCGGCGGTGTGCAGCGCGATCAGCACCTCGTCCGCCGCCGGCTTGGGCACCGGCAGGGTATGCAGCGTGATCGCCTCGGGACCTCCGGCATGATCGATCGCGGCCGCCGTCATCGTCGCAGGCACCGCTGCGCCGCTCAGCACGGCAGCGGATGCCGCCGTGCCCGGTGCCGCCTGGTCCGCGGTCCAGGGACACAGGCAGAGGACACCGAGTACTCCGCAGATTCGTCGCAGCTGCCGCACCATGTTGTAACTCCCACAGATGTCGCCTCAGGTCATGGCGCTCAATGATACGGCGCGTGGCCCGCTGGTGCGCGCGCCTGCGCGATGCGCAAGAATCGCCTGCCGTGACACTGCTGGGCGAACTCGTGGCCACCTCGCAGCGCGTAGGCGCGAGCGCGGCGCGCTCGCTGAAGATCCGCGAGCTGGCCTCGCTGCTTGCCGCCCTGCCCCCGCGGGAGGCCGGCATCGCCGCGCACTATCTCGCCGGCGAGGTTCCGCAGGGACGCATCGGCGTCGGCTTCGCGGCGCTGCAGGCGGCGATGGGCGACGCTGCCACGGCGGAAACGCTCACGCTCCGCGACGTCGACGAGCGCCTCACGGCCCTGGCGGCTACCCGTGGCAGTGGCTCGGCCGCACGGCGCGCGGCGCTGCTGCGCGAGTTGTTCGCGCGGGCGAGCGCCGCCGAGCAGACCTTCCTGTTGCGCCTGCTGGCCGGGGAGCTGCGCCAGGGCGCGCTAGCGGCAAGTATGGTCGAGGCGATCGCCACCGCGGCGCGGGTGCCGGTGGCCGAGGTGCGCCGCGCCGCCATGTACGCCAGCACGCTCGGAAGCGTGGCGCGCGTGGCGCTGCAGGAGGGCGCTGCCGGACTCACGCGCTTCCAGCTCGAGCTGTTCGCCCCGGTCGCGCCGATGCTGGCGCAAACGGCCGCCGATGTCGGCGAGGCGCTGCGCGAGCTGCCGGGTGAGGTCGCCTTCGAGTGGAAACTGGACGGGGCACGGATCCAGGCTCACAAGCGCGGCGCGGAGGTGCGCCTCTACACGCGCTCCCTGCATGAGGTCAGCGCCGCGCTACCGGAGATCGCCGAGCTGGTGCGCGACCTGCCCGCCGACACGCTGATACTCGACGGCGAGGCCATCGCCATCGATGCCGCCGGCCGGCCGCACCCGTTCCAGATCACCATGCGCCGCGTCGGCCGCAGACTCGACGTCGAAGCGGTGCGCGCCGGGCTGCCCGTCAGGGCGTTTTTCTTCGATTGCCTGCGCAGCGGGGAGCACAGCATCGTCGAGCGGCCCACGAGTGAGCGCTTCGCCGCGCTCGCCGCCGCCGTGCCGTCCGCCGCGCTGGTCCCGCGGCTGGTCACGGACTCGCAGGCTGCCGCAGCCACGTTCTATGCGGCGGCGCTCGCCGCCGGTCACGAAGGCCTCATGGCCAAGGCGCTCGCTGCGCCCTACGAAGCCGGCAACCGCGGCGCGAGCTGGCTGAAGATCAAGCGCGCGCACACGCTCGACCTGGTGGTGCTCGCCGCGGAGTGGGGGCACGGCCGCCGCACCGGCACGCTCTCCAACCTGCACCTCGGCGCGCTCGACCCGGCGAGCGGCGCCTACCTCATGCTCGGCAAGACCTTCAAGGGTCTCACCGACGCCCTGCTCGCCTGGCAGACACAGCAGCTGCTCGCCCGCGAGGTGCGCCGCGATCAATGGACCGTGTACGTGCGGCCGGAGCTGGTCGTGGAGGTCGCCTTCAGCGACCTGCAGGCGAGCACGCGCTATCCCGGGGGCCTGGCGCTGCGGCTGGCGCGCGTGAAGCGCTATCGCGAGGACAAGACGGTGCAGCAGGCCGACACCATGGAGAGCGTGCGCCGCATCTACGCCGCCCAGGGCGCGGCGCCGGGCCGGATATAGCAAGGCGCCGCGCTTTGCGGTATTCATGCACTCATTAAGGTGACCGACATATGAGTGAAGAAACCTGCGACGTGGCGGTGATCGGCGGCGGTCCCGCCGGCAGCACCGCCGCGGCCCTGCTGGCGCGCCGCGGCTATCGCGTGATCGTCGTGGAGAAGGCGCACCACCCGCGCTTTCACATCGGCGAATCGCTGCTGCCGATGAACCTGCCGCTGTTCGAGCGGCTGGGCGTGGCCGAGCAGGTGCGCTCGCTCGGGGTCTTCAAGCGTGGTGCGGATTTCGAGGCCGACAACGAGCGTGGCTACAACACCTTCGCATTCGCGCGGGCCATCGGCCGCAGTCCGCCACACGCCTATCAGGTGTGGCGGCAGGATTTCGACCGCATGCTGTTCGAGCACGCCCGCGCCTGCGGCGCGAGCGCGCGCGAGGGACATGAGGTGGTGCGGTTCGAGCAGCGCGGGCCGCGTGATACGCAGCTCGAGGTGCGCACCGACGACGGCGGCAGTTATAGCATCCAGGCGCGCTACCTGATCGACGCCAGCGGCCGCGATGCCTTCCTCGCCGGCAAGAAGAAACTGCGACGCAAGAACGACCAGCACCAGAGCGCCGCCATCTTCGGCCACTTCCGCGGGGCGCAGGCACGCCCCGGCGAGGACGCCGGCAACATCAGCATGTACCGCTTCGAGCACGGCTGGATGTGGATGATCCCGCTGCCCGCCGGAGTGATGAGCGTGGGCGCGGTATGCCGGCCGGATTACCTGAAACAGCGCAAGGGCCGCACGGTGGAATTCCTGCTCGAGACGCTCAGGCGCAACGCGGCGCTGTGGCAGCGCGTCGAGCGCGCCGAGCTGATCGGCAACGAGGTGCGGGTCACCGGCAACTACTCCTACGACGCGCGCCAGCTGGGCGGACCGGGCTGGATCCTCATCGGCGACGCCTTTGCGTTCCTCGATCCGGTGTTCTCGACCGGCGTGTACCTGGCGATGAGTGGCGCGGAACAGGCGGTGCAGGTGGTGGATACGGCGCTGCGCCAGCCGGCACGCGAGCGGGTGCTGCTGCGCCGCCTGGAGAAGCGGCTACGGGCCGCCATCACGCGCTTCTCGTTCTTCATTTACCGCTTCAACAATCCGGTGATGAACCAGTTGTTCCGCCAACCGAACAATCGCTGGAAACTCGAGCAGGGCGTGATCTCGATGCTCGCCGGCGATGTGTTCGACACGCGCCAGGTGCTGTGGCGCCTGCAGGTATTCAAGGTGATCTACGCGTTTCTCGGGCTACTCGACTGGCGACGCTGGCACGCCGAGTACCACTACCGCCGTGCGCAGGCGCGCACTGAATTCACCGGCGGCAACACACCGCTGGACCGGCGCTGATACGGGCAGCGCGCGCAGCGCTGCTGCGGGGAATGGACGCATGCACGAGCTGAGCGGCGGCTGTCACTGCGGCAACATCCGCCTCACGGCGCGGCTGACGCGTCCGCCCGCCGACTGGGAGCCGCGTGCCTGCGACTGCGACTTCTGCCGCAAGCACGCCGCCTGTTATGTCTCCGATCCGCACGGCTCGCTCGACATCCACATTGCGGACGAGCGCCAGGCGGCGCGTTACCGCCAGGGGAGCGGCCTTGCCGAGCTGCTGCTGTGCAGGAGCTGCGGGGTGCTGGTCGGCGCCGTGTATCGCGGCGCCGGGCGCCTGTACGGCGTCGTCAACGTGCAGGCGCTCGCTGAGCGCGCCTGCTTCGGCGCGCCACGGCAGGTATCGCCGCAGACACTGAGCGCCGGCGAGAAGGCCCAACGCTGGCAGGCGCTGTGGTTCGCCACCGTCACGCTGTACCCGGGCGCGCCCACGTAGCGACGGCGGGCGCGTGGCGCTAAGCTTGTGGCCCAGACCGTGGGCGGGGAGCCATCACCATGAGACTAACACTGACTCTGTTTACCTTAGGAGCGCTGGTCACGGGTACGGCCTGCGCCGACCCGCCGGGGAGACTGCACGTCGTCGAGACCGTCCAGGTCAAGGCGTCCGTCGACCAGGCATGGGCGGCGGTCAAGGACTTCGACGGCCTGGCCAAATGGCACCCGGGATTTGCCAGCGACCAGCTCACCAAGGGCAGCAACGGCAAGGTCGGTGCGATGCGCAAGCTCACCATCAAGGACGGCCCGGTCATCGTGGAACGACTGACCGCCTACGACGAAGCCGGCCACTCCTATCACTACCGCATCGTCGCATCGCCGCTGCCGATCACCGATTACGAGTCACGGATCGCCGTGCACGCCCTCAGTAACGGCATGACGGTGGTGGCCTGGAGCGGCACCTTCAGGCGCAAGAACGCTGCCGACAATCCTCCGGAAGCCGAGAGCGACGCCGGGGTGATCAAGCTGGTGACCGGCGTCTATCGCGGCGGGCTGGATAATCTCAAGAAGATGCTCGACGGCGGCGGCTGAGGCTAGGATCGCAGATACGAGGCGCCGTTCACGTCGACGATCGCACCGGTCATGCTCGCGGGTGCATCGAGCGCGCAGTAGCTCACGACCTGGGCCACCTCGTCGGGGGTGGCGACGCGGCCGAGCGGCTGATCGGCCAGCACCGCAGGATCGCTCACCGCGCCGGCCACGCGCGCCGTCGCCACCCACCCCGGGGCGACCACGAACACGTACACCGCGCGCGGTGCCAGCGCCCTGGCGAGTGACTGGCTGAGCGCATTCAGGCCCGCCTTGCTCGCCGCGTAAGCCGGCGCGCCGGGCTCGCCGCGGAAGGCGCCGCGCGAGGAAACATTGACGATGCGGCCGCCGCCGTGCTGCGCCATCGACTGCGCCGCGCACCACGACAGGTGCGCCGGGGCGAAGAGATTGGTGGCCAGCGTTCGTTCCCACGCGGCCGTCCACTCGCCGTACGCGGTTGTGAGCGGTGGATGATTGGGGAAAATGCCGGCGTTGTTAACCAGCGCATCGATGCGCCCGCCGTCGGCGGCCTGCTGCCACAGCCGCGCGATCGACTGCGCATCGGTGAGATCCGCCTGCACGATGCTGTGGCCTTCACCGCCGAGCGCGCGCCGCGTGCTCTCGACCGCGCTGCGGTCGTTGCGGTAGTGCAGGATCAGCGTCACGCCGCGCGCCGCGAGTACCCGGCAGATCGCCGCGCCGATGCCACCGGAGGCGCCCGTAACGAGGACGCGGGCTGCGCGGTTCACGGCCGCCCGCTCGCGTGCGCCGCGGGTGCCGGTGCGAGGCTGTCGGCCACCACCCAGGCCGCGCCGGTCAGGGACAGGTTCATGCCGTTCATGACCCAGTTCAGGTGGCTGTGCGGGTCGGCGAGCAACAGCGGCGCGTGCACCAGCACCCCGAAGAGCGCGCACATCAGCGTCAGCAGAATCGCGGCGAGACGCGCCTGCACACCGGTCACAACCGCCGCACCCGCCGCCAGGTGCGCCGCTCCGGTCGCCGCCGACCAGAAGGTGGGGGCGGCCGGCAGCCAGCGCGGCACCATGTCCGCGGTCTCCTCGAGATAGGCGAAATGCGCCGCGCCGAACACCAGCACGCAAAGCCCGAAGACGACGAGCGCGCTGCGCGGGTAGGCGTGCCCTGGCGCGGCCGCCTCCCCCTGCGAGGCGTACGCGATCAGCCCGGCAGCGGCGAGCGCCAGCTGCTCGGCGAGCCCGCTCCAGGCGCTGAGCACCTGTGGATGATGGATGACCCGCGGCACATGCAACAACACCGCGACGCTGAACAGTATCGCCAGCGCGGCGCTGCCCCATTCGGCCGTACTCCGCCAGACTGTGGCGATGCCCCCCGCCGTCAGCGCCGCGGCAAACAACCACGCGAGCAGCGCGCGTGCCGGAATCCCCTGCTGCACCGGTTGCCACACCAGCGCGAAGTCATCCCATGCCAAGCCCACCAGGCCGAGCGCGATGGCGCCCAGAGCATAAACGCGAATTCCAAAGCCGGGCATTGGCACTCTCCGGCCATGACGATACTGCGCGCGGTGCGCCGGCGTCCAACAGGCGCCAGACCCAACGCCCGGTGGTTGCGCGCACTCACCCTTCAGCGCGGAGGTCGGCTAGACTTGCGCACCTCCGGCGGCGGCGTTTTTTCAAGGACAAGCTCATGACTCGCAGCAAACCCACCTCGTACCTCGCAGCGTTGGCACTGTTCGTTCCGAGCCTGCTGCTGGCCACGTATGCGGGCGCGGCGACCGATCCCGCCGCAGCGCCGGGCGCCGAGCGCAAAGCCGAAGGTGAAGGAGCAAAGCCCGACCACAGGTTCGAGCCGTTCAAGGCGGAGGCGGTCACCAGCAACAGCAGCGTCACCATCGGCGGCCGCGCGCTCACCTACCAGGCGATCGCCGGCACGCTCATCGTCCATCCCCGGGGCTGGGACGATGTAGCGCGCGATCCCAACGAGAAACCACCGGCGCCGGGCGCCGAGGAGAGCCCGGAGGCCAGGAATCCGACGGCCGAAGCCTCCATGTTCTACGTCGCCTACTTCAAGAGCGGCGCTGGCCCACGGCCGATCACCTTCTTCTACAACGGCGGGCCGGGATCCTCGACCATGTGGCTGCACCTGGGCGCTTTCGGACCGCGCCGCATCGTCACGGCCACCGACGCGCCGACCCCGGCGGCACCTTACTCGCTGGTCAACAACGGCTCGAGCCTTCTCGATGCCACCGACCTGGTATTCATCGATGCGCCGGGAACCGGCTTCAGCCGCATCGCCGGCAAGGACAAGGAGAAGGCGTTCTTCGGCGTCGACCAGGATGCCTACGCGTTCAGCGAGTTCATCACGCAATTCCTCGGCAAGTACGGGCGCTGGAACTCGCCGAAGTACCTGTTCGGCGAGAGCTACGGCACACCACGCTCGGCGGTGGTGGTGAATGAGCTCAAGGCAGATCGCCTCATCGACCTTAACGGCGTCATCCTGCTATCGCAGATTCTCAACTTCGACCTGAGCCCCGACCGGCCCACCAACAATCCGGGCATCGACGTGCCCTACCAGACGTCGCTGCCGACCTACGCCGCCACTGCCTGGTACCACCACAAGCTGCCGGGCGAACACCCGAACCTCGAGGCGCTGCTCGCCGAGGTGGAGCAGTTCGCGATGGGTGACTACGCGCGCGCGCTCGCCGCCGGATCGGACCTGCCCGCCGGTGAGCGCGCGGCCGTCGCCGCCAAGCTGCACGAGTACACCGGCCTGCCGGTCGACTACATCCTGCGGGCCGACCTGCGCATCGACGGCGGCGAGTTTCGCCAGACGCTGCAGGCCGACGGCTCGCTCACCACCGGTCGCCTCGACTCGCGCTTCTCGGGTCCCGACATCGATCCGCTCAGTCAGCGCGCTGACTACGATCCGCAGGCCTCCGCGCTCGGCTCGGCCTACGTTACGGCGTTCAACGACTACGCGCGCAAGGAGCTGCACTACGGCGCGGATACGGCGTTCAAGCCGAGTATCTCCACGTTCCGCACCTGGAACTTCGCCCACCAGCTGCCCGGCCAGGCTGGCCTGCCGTTCTCACCGCGCCAGGGCACCAACGTCATGCCCGACCTGGCGAACGCGATGAAGCTCAACCCCAACCTCAAAATCCAGCTGAACGCGGGCTACTTCGACCTGGCGACGCCGTTCTACCAGGGCGTCTACGAGATGCGTCACCTGCCGATCCCGCAGAGCCTGCAGGGCAACATCGAGTTCCGCTTCTACGAGTCCGGGCACATGGTTTACGCCAAGGACGCGTCACTGAAGCAACTGCACGACAACGTCGCCGATTTCATCCGTCGCACCAGCAACCTCAGCCAGTGAGGGCGCTGCGGTGAGCACGCGGCGCATCGTCGGCTGGGCAGCGCTCGCCCTGGTGGCGGTGCTCGCCTGGGCGGGCTACCGCATCGTCTGGGGCAAGCCCTTCAGCATCAACATGCTGGCGAACCGGCAGGCGCTGGAGTTCCTGGTGCGCAACCCGGAGTTGTTCACCGCCGTCGGACTCGCCGACGGCACGATCTTCGATCACCACTCCGACAAGCTGGCGCCCTGCGACCTGAAGAAGCGCGACGCCGACTACGCGCAGCTCGCCACCTTTCTGCACGAGGTGCGCGAATTCGACCGCGCCAGCCTCGGCCGCCAGGACCAGATCACCTACGACATCCTGGTCGACCAGTACGAAACCGGCCTCGCGTTCCAGCGCTTCGGCTGGCTGAGCTCGGAAGGGCTGTACCCGATCAGCCCGATGTTCGGCATCGAGGTGCAGCTGCCGAGCTTCATGGAGGCCACCCACATAGTCAGTAACGACAAGACGGCGCGCAACTACGTCGCGCGCCTCACGGCCATGGGCGTGAAGCTCGACGGTGCGACCACACAGATGCAGTGGCAGGCGACGCAGGGCGTGGTGCTGCCGCCGGCACTGCTCGAGCGCTCACTGATCGTCATTCACGACACCGTGGCCGCAGCGCCGCAGGGCAACGAGCTGGTGGCCAGCTTCGTGGCGCGCATGGACAAGGTGAAGGGGCTCGATGCGGCGCGCAAGCAGGCGCTCGCGCAGCAGGCGGTCGCAGCAGTCAGCTCCCAGGTGTATCCGGCCTACGCCCGCATGAGCGCGGCTCTCCAGGCACTCAAACCCGCCGCCGCCCCGCAGACTGCGGGCGTCGGCCGCTTGCCCGACGGCGCTGCCTTCTACGCCGAGTCGCTCAAGCAGATGACGACCACCGACTACTCCCCCGACAAAGTGCACCAGCTGGGCCTGAGCGAAGTCGCGCGCATCAGCGCCGAGATGGATACCTTGCTGCAGGCGCAGGGCTTGAGCGCGGGCAGCGTCGGCGAGCGCATGACCGCGCTGCGCAAGGATCCGCGCTTTCTGCTGCCGACCAGCGACGAGGGGCGCCGGCAGATGCTCGCGCGCTACCAGCAGATCCTCGACGAGGTCAGCGCGCGCATGCCGGAGTACTTCCGCTCGGTACCCAAGACACACCTCACGGTCGAGCGCGTGCCCGCCGGCCAGGAAAAAGGCACCTCCGGCGGCTACTACCAGCCGGCGGCCATGGACGGATCACGGCCCGGCATGTTCTTCGCGAACCTGCGCGACCTCGCCGAAATGCCGACCTGGGGGATGAAGACGCTCGCCTACCACGAGGGCATTCCCGGCCATCACTTCCAGATCTCCACCGCGCAGGGGCTGAAGAACCTGCCGCTCATCCGCCAGCAGACGCTGTACACGGCATACGCTGAAGGCTGGGCGCTCTATGCCGAGTATTTCGCAGCCGAGATCGGCATGTACAAGGACGACCCCTTCGGCGATCTCGGGCGGCTGCAGCTCGAGCTGCTGCGCGCCGCGCGTCTGGTCGTCGATACCGGCCTGCACGCCAAGGGCTGGTCGCGCGAGCAGGCGATCGACTACATGGTCGGCACGACCGGCATGGCGCCGGCCGATGTCACTTCCGAGGTCGAGCGCTACATGGCGGCGCCCGGGCAGGCCTGCGCCTACAAGATCGGCGAGCTCAAGATCCTCGAGCTGCGCGAGAAAGCCAGGGCGGCGCTCGGGCCGAAGTTCAACCTCAAGGACTTCCACGCCGTGGTGCTGGAGAACGGCGGCGTGCCGCTCACGCTTCTGGAAGAACTGGTGGACGAGTGGATCGCGCAGGTGCGCGGCTCCTGAGCGGCAGGCGCGCGCCGCGTCAGGCGGCCGCGGCGTTGCTTAACGCTCGCTTGTCGTCGTTCACAAACGCCCGGTGATCTCGTAGGTGACCGCGAAAATGGCCGGCGAAACGACCCCGAAGCTGCCGTCACCATAATCGACCAGCCAGTCGCCGGCCGCGCCTTGCAGGCGCGACACGCCGTCGGCGAGCAGCACCTCGAAGGGCTCGCTCATCGGCACACACATGATGCGGTTCGGCAGGCTGACGTAGTGCCCGGCCTCGCCCGCTACGGTCGGGGGCACCGGGCGGTACTTTGCGCCAAAGTGCGCCCGCGAGACGCGCCAGTGCTCACCGGCGATGCCGGTGATGATCGCATCGCCGGGACGCGCGTACACCAGCCCCTCGTTGGTCTGCACCGTGCACGGCTCGGCAGTGAAGCGCACCTGGATCTCGCGCACCAGCTTGCGGGCAAAGACGCGGCGCGGATCGCTGTCGACGGCACTCGAGTAGCCGGGCCTCGCGCGCGAGCGGAACAACAGCACTGGCGCTGCGTCCACAGCGATATTCAACCCGCGCGGCGCGCCGCCTGCGAAGTGCGCCCGGTCAGCTGTCCTTGCTGCGCCTGCTGGATCCACTTGCGCCACCGCTGCGCGTCGTGCAGCGCCCCGATCTCGGGGGCGAGTCCGTTCATCAGCGCCGCGGCCTCGCGCAGCAGCGCCGCTCGCTGCACGGGTTCGGCGAGCGCCTGCGCATAGAGTGCGCAGCCGAGCTCGAACGGCACCCACTGGTCGCCGTGGTTCCTGGCCGCGAGCTCGCGCTCGGATTTCACGGCCGGAGCGATCGTCTTCGCCGCCTCGTCCCTGTGGCCCTGGCGCGCCTGGATCATCGCCAGCCAGGTCAGCAGGCCGTTCAAGTCGCGGCGATCCCCGATGGCATCGGCGCCGATTGCCTTGCGCTGATCCACGGCGCGCGCCATCGCGCGCTCCGCAGCCACAAAGTCGCCCAATCGATACTCTGCTTCACCCACAAAGTCATTGCCATAGCGAAGGATCAGCACCTTCAGGAACTTCTGGCTACCCCCTTTGGGCGTGATCGCCTCGAGGTCGCGCACCGAGTCAGTGGCGTTGCGCCGCGCGTCGGCCAGATCGTCGCGCTCGAGTGCGGCGAAGGCTTCGTGCAGCTTGTTCCCGGCGTAAACGATACCCACGATCGTACTGCCCTTAGGCTCGCTCTGACGGAGCTTCTCGTAGAACGGTTGGGTGGCCGCGATCGTGGCCCTGGCACCCGCGTCGTCGCCGAGCAGCGCCTGTTGGTAGACCGCAGAGCCGACGACTCCTGCCAGATTCAGGTAGAAGGTCGCGCCTCCGGCCGTTGCTCGTCGCGCCAGCTCGAGCTGCTTCAGCAGGTACGGCATCGCTTCGTGCAACCGTCCGGCCGACCCGAATGCGCCCTGCAGGTACCCCTCGGCCACGGCGAGATTGTTGATGCTGACGACGTTGCCGGGATCGAGGTTGAGGAGCGTCTGCGATACCTGTTCCTGGCGCATCCCGGCGCGCAGCGCCTCCTTCGGATCGAGCTCGTCCTGCGCCACCGCTACGAGCTGGCCGGCGATCACCTGCTCGGCATGCAGCGCGAGGCGATAGCCGGGCCGCCGCTCGAGCACTCCCTCGGACACCGTGAGGCATTCCTCGCTGGTGCTGCGAGCCTCGGTGTAGCGTCCGAGGGATTCGAGCGACGTCACCAGCCAGCCGCAGGCCTCAGCGTAATACGCCCCCATGTCGAGGTCGGTGAGGTTGCGCGCACCCAGACCGGCTGCGACCTGCATGACTTCCCGCTCGGTGCGCACGGCGTCCTCGGGATGGTTTGCCGCCTGCTGCTCGAAGCCGATCCGGAATGCGACCTCGACAAAAGCGCGTCGCGCCGCTGCCGATGCACCGGGCGCGGTGGCCAGCGGGCGCAGCAGCGCGGCGCCGAGCTGGCCGGTCGCCAGGTCTGCCGGGTCGCTGCGGTTCTCGAGCACGCGGCCCTGCGCCGCATAGGCGAGCGCGAGTGCGATGGTGGTGGCCTCGGAAGCGTCACCTGCGTCGCGCAGCTTGCCGAGGAGCTGCACCGCCTCATCGGCATTCTCGCCGGCGACATCGAGCTTGCCGAGCGTGCGCTCGGCGCGTGAATGCAGCACCAGGGCGAGCGCGCCGTTGCGGACGGTCTCGCTGCCGCGCAGCCCCGCGGGCAATCCGTGGAAATAGTCGATCTGGCGCTGCGAGAACTCCGCCAGCACGTCGAGCCGCCCGAAGCTCTCGAGCTCGCGCCCGAAATCATCCGACAGGTAGCCGAGCAGGTGCTCGGCCTGGCCGCGCGCCTGCTCGGCCTGGGTGCGCGTCTCCTGGGCGAGGTGCTCCGCGCGGTGCGCCCGCTGGCCGCTCAGGTACGCGAGCACTGCGGCGACGACGGCCACGCCTGCCAGTACCGTGCAGCCCGCCGCAATCTGGCGGGCACGCACCATGGCGCGACGCGCCGCCAGCTCGCGCTCGTGCTGCGCAGCGAGCAGCCGCTCGGTCGCCTCGCGCGCTTCGCGCTCGTGGCGCTTGTCGCGACTCGCCTTGACGACGCTGCACAGCACGTCGTGGGTCAGCTCGACGCGGCGCACGTCCAGGCGCTCCTCGATGCGCAGCAGGCGGCGGTTGACCAGCACGGCGAGCGTGTTGGGCGCGGCACCCGCCTCGGTGAAGCGGCTGAGCAGCCGCTCCTCGGCCACGTTCTCGCGGAAGCCGGATTCCGTCAGCAGCTCATCCTCGATGATGCGGCGCACTTCCGGCGGCTGGTCGGCGAGCGCGCGCTCGTAGAAGTTGCTGAGAATGCTGGCGTGCGAGCCCGCCAGCAGATCGAGCGAGATCTCGCTGCGGCCCTGGGCGACGCGCGCGTCGTTCAGCTCGCGGCAGATGAGACTCAGCAGTGACGGCTCCACCACCGCGTTGGCGAGCTCCGCGCCGCCGGCGACGAAGCGCACGATGGCCGCGGCCACTTCCTCCGACACCAGCTTCCTGCCTGGCTGCAGCACCGCCGCCAGTGCCTGGGTGCCGGTCATCGGCGCCAGGCGCAGGCGGTTCTGCGAGATGCTGGGGATGTCCTTCTTCAGCCCTTCGAGCGGCGCGAGATAGTCCTCGCGCAGCGCGATCAGCACCCGGTAGTCGCTGCGCGCGAAATCGAAGCGCTCGGCGGCGGACTCGTCCTCCTCGAGCTTCGCCTCGAAGGCTTTGGGCGGACGGTTCTCGACCAGGTCGGCGAGCTCGGCGACGAAGCGCGCGGCGCGCGCCCGGCCGAACTCATCGCTCTGTGCCAGCGTGAAGATCTCTTCGAACTGATCGAAGATCAGCAGCGGTATCAGCGTCGCACCGTGCTCATCGCGCAGCACGTCATCGCGATGGTGCAGGAACTCCCACAGCGACTCGCCGGCTACCGCCACGCCGACCTGGGTCCACTGGCCCGAGCGGCGGGCGATCTGCGCGATAGCCTGCTTGATCTGCTCGGCGGGCTCGGGGGCGCTGCGCGCGTAGTCGATGCGCACGTAGATCGGGCAGTAGCCCTGGCCGCGCAGCCGCGGTACGAGTCCGGCGCGCAGGATCGAGGTCTTGCCGAGACCCGACTGGCCGAACAAGAGCGTGAGGAGCTTGCGCTGCACGCGCCGCGCGAGCTCGGCGACCTCCTCCTCGCGGCCGAAGAAGTAGGCGCGCGTCTCCTCGGTGAAGGACGCGAGTCCCAGCCACGGATTGCTCTCATCGACGGTCGCGGACGGGTCGATGGGCGAGGCTCTGGCCGCGACGTCGTTCATGAGGAGCGCGCGCTCATGAAGTCCGCCAGGCGCTGCGTGAGCTCCGGCGTTACCTGGCCGCCGGGCAGCGGCGTGAAGTGCAGCGCCTTGAACCTGTCAGGGACCAATGCGGCGGCCGCCGTGGTGGCATCGATGCTCACCGGCAGGATGAACAGCGCACCGTCGGCCATGTTGCGCGCCCGGTCCATGGCATAGCTCCACTCGCGGCGGAAGTAGCCCTCGAGACGGCGCTGGGTGGTGGCCGAGACCACCGGGATGAAATAGGAGCAGCGCGCGATGTTATTGCGGATCTTGCGATCGTAGTCATCGCCCGCCTCCAGGCGGTCGATGTCGAACCAGGTGGTGATGCCGGCGGCCTCCAGGCCGGCCTTGATCTGCTGGACCGCGGCGAGGTCCTCGCGCGCGTAGCTGATGAACACCGCGTTGTCCGGCATCTCACGCGCCGGCGGCAGGAAGCGCGCCGGCGTCGCGCCGCCTGCGGCGGCCGCGGGCTTGCGCCGCGCCTGCCAACGGGCATGCAGCTCCTCGACGAAGCGCTCGGCACCCACGTAGATGCGCGTGCGCACGCTCACCTGCTGCAGGAAGGACACCAGGCGGTCGTCCTCGCTGCTGTGGTCGTCCGCCAGTACCTCGCCGACGTCGCGCGGATCGGAGAGGCGCTGGCGTTTCGCCATGCGCAGGAACAGCCGCGCCAGCCAGTTGGTGAAGTTGCTGCCGATGAACAACAGGTGATTGTGCTCGAGCTCGTAGAAGAGCTTCTCCGGCACCAGGTGCTCGCTCTGCAGGGCGCAGATGAATTCCAGCAGATCCTCGTCCGAGATGACGTAGGTCGGCGAGGCCGAGAGCTTGCCGAACAGGTGATAGACCACCGGGCGCTGCAGGCGGTCGCGCTCGGCAGGCAGGTCGACCACGCGATTGGGTGCGTAAGACAGCACCTCGGTCGAGGGCGAGCCGCCGAAGCGCTCCAGGTTGATCGCACTCTCCAGCAGCGAGTCGGAGGTCGTGGACACGAACAGGTCGAAGTCGGTGATCGCCGCCAGGCGCCGCAGCGCTGCCGGCGGTTCGAACGCGGCATCCTTGATGATGCTGCGCAGGCGCACGTAGGCCTCTTCGCGGCGGCCGCGCGCGGCGAGGAACAGGCACACCACGTCGTTGAGCGAGTAAGGCTGCGCCAGTTCCGCGGTATCGACGTTGAGCCGCGCGGCGAGCTTCTCGGCCGCCCAGTCGAACAACAGCCGCGGACCACGCTCGGAGGCCACCAGCAGCAGCTCGGGGCCGACGATCGGAATGACGCGCCGCTCCTCGATGAAGCTCAGCAGGTCGTCCCAGGCATCGTCGTCGAGGGTGGTAACGAGTTGGGCGGCAGTCGCGGAATTCGCCATGGGGCAGCTTCGGGTACTGTCTTGTGTTAGTAGCGTTGAGGAGTGTGCCGCAATGCAGCGGCCACTGCAATTTGGCGCGCGACGAGGCGCACCCTGGGGCGCGCCGACCACGCAACTGCCGTGCGCTATGCTCGGTAAATGCTCGCCATCGTTAGCGCCATGCGCGAAGAGATCGCCGGCGTGCTCGAATCGCTGCAGGGAGTGAAGACGCAGGACTTCGGGCAGCGCCGTTTCCACGCCGGCCGCTTCGCGCAAGCCGACGTGGTCGCCGTGTTCTCCCGCTATGGCAAGGTCGCGGCGGCCGCGACCGTCACCCAACTGCTCGCGGCCTATCCGGTCAGCGGGCTGGTGTTCAGCGGCGTGGCCGGCGGCGTGCGCCGGGGAGTGGCGATCGGCGACGTGGTGGTGGCGAGTGGCCTGCTGCAGCACGACATGGATGCCAGCCCGATCTTCCCGCGCTACGAGGTGCCGCTGCTCGGCAAGGCGGTGTTCGGCACGGATCAGCGCCTCAGTGAGCGCCTGCTGAGCGCCGCGCGCGGATTCCTCGCCGAGGATCTGCGCTCACAGGTGGCCGCCGTCGAGCGCGAATTCTTTCACATCGACGCCCCGCAGGTGGTCCACGGACTCATCGCCAGCGGCGATAAATTCTTCGCCAGCGCTGCCGAGGCGCAGGCGCTGCGCGAGCGCCTGCCGCAGGTGTGCTGCGTGGAGATGGAAGGCGCGGCGGTGGCGCAGGTGTGCGACGAGTACTCCATCCCGTTCGCGGTGATGCGCACCATCTCCGATTCCGCGGACGAAAACTCGGTGCACGATTTCCCGCGCTTCGCGCGCGGCATCGCCGCGCATTACTCGGCCGGCATCCTCGCGAGGTTCGTGGCCAGCCGCTGAAATCGTCGCGGCGCGCAGCGCGCTCCTGCGCCGCTGTGTGCGCCCTCGATGTTCCCTTGCCTGTTGGTTCGTGCTGGTTCATTCTTTCTGCCCTCGAGCCAGGCTGAAGGACCGCGGATCCGATGTCGCTGTTTCTCTCCGGACTTCCGTTGTGGATCACGGCAATCCTGCTGGTCGTCATACCGACCATCATCGCCTGCTGCGGGCTGATCCTGGTCCGCAGGCACGTCGGCCTGCAGCGCCTCACCACCAACAACGAGGTCGCCGGCTTCAAGTTCGCCGTAGTCGGGGTGATCTACGCGGTGCTGATGGCGTTCGCCATCGTCGTCGTGTGGCAGCGCTACACTGACGCCGAGCTCGCCGTGGTGAGCGAGGCCGGTGCAGCAGCCACGCTCTACCGGCTCGCCGCGGGACCTGAGCCGGCGGCGCGCGAATTGCGCAGCGGGCTGGCTGCATACCTCACGCTGGCGATCGAGCGCGACTGGCCGCAAATGGCACGCGAGCAGGAGAGCGCCGAGGCGAACCAGTCGCTAGACCGGCTGTACGCCGCGGCGCTGCACATGGGCCAGACCGCGCAGCCGCCGCCCGCCGTGCTGGTGCCGATCTTCAACCAGATCGACCTCATCACCGAGGCGCGCCGCAGCCGGCTGCATCTCGCCATCGGGATCATGCCGGGAGTGCTGTGGGCGGCGCTGATTCTCGGCGGCGGGCTGACCGTCGGCTTCACATACTTCTTCGGGACCGAGAACCTCAAGGCCCAGGTCATGATGAGCGGCATCCTCGCGATCATCGTCTTCATGGGGCTGTTCGTGATCGTGTCGATCGATCATCCCTTCACCGGTCCGGTGCACGTCGATCCCGGGCCGCTGCAGCGGGTACTCAGTGACTTTCGCGGCTAGAATCAGTCACCGGTGCATCGACCCATGAGGAAGCGCCCGCCATGAACATGAATATCCACCTGATCATCGGACCGGTGCTGGCGCTGATCGCCGGCATCCTGATCCTCATCATCCCGCGCCTGCTCAACTACATCGTCGCGATCTACCTGATCATTATCGGGCTGGTGGGACTGTTCGGTTGACATAGCGGCCAGGCCGCCGGCGGGTCGCGGCGCCGCCACGGCCCGCCGCCCGACTTCGTGCTAATCTCCCGGCAAAAGCGTAACTTAAGCTGGCGCTTTCCGGCGCAATCCTAAAGGGGCACCCGTGGCGCAGTCCGCCGAGGTCTTCGTCAGTTACTCCCGTGACGACGAGCGACTGGTATTCGACCTGGCTGCGAAGCTGCGCGAGGCGGGAGTGTCGCTGTGGATCGACCAGGGCGCCCTGGATGCCGCATCGCTGTGGAGCGAGCAGATCGTCAACGCTCTGGAGAGCGCCAAGGTCCTGCTGCTGATGGTGACCGAGTCGGCGGTCCACTCGCATAACGTCACCAAGGAGGTCTCGCTCGTCAGCGAGCGCAAGGGACACATCCTGCCGGTGCACCTCGAGCCGACGGTGATCCCGTCGAAACTCAAGTACCAGCTGGCCGGCATTCAGCACATCGAGTACTTCAAAGGTGCTGACACGGATGCGGGGCTGAAGTCCATCCTGCGCTCGCTGGAGCGGATCGGGGTGAAGATCGCCGCGGCGCCGGAGGCGAAGCCTGCCGCGGCGGCGGCGGATAGCAGTGTGGCCGCGCCGGCGGCGGATCAGGGTACCGTCGGGTCCATACGTCCGCTCGCGAGCGCCGAACGCGGCGCACTCGCGGTGATGCCTTTCGACAATATCAGTCCCGACCAGGAAACCGACTACTTCAGCGACGGACTGACCGAAGAGCTGATCGCCCGCCTGTCGCTGGTGAGCGAGATCGAGCTGATCTCGCGCTGGGCGACCAAGCAGCTGAAGGAGCGCAAGCACGACGTGCAGGCCATCCGCAACGAGCTTGGCGCACGCTACATCGTCGGCGGCAGCGTGCGGCGCTTCCAGGATTCGGTGCGCATTACGGTGCAGCTGGTGGACGTCGAAACCAACCGCCAGATCTGGGGGAACACCTACAAGGGCAAGCTGGATGACATCTTCGACATCCAGGAGCAGGTCGCCAAGCAGATCGTCGAAGCACTGAAGTTGAAGCTGTCCTTCTCCGAGAAGGTCTCGCTGACCAAGCGCCAGACCGTCAACGCGCAGGCCTACGATCTGTACCTGCGGGGCCAGGACTATCTGTACCGCCTGACCAAGCGCAGCGTCGACCATGCAATTCAACTCTTCGAGCGGGCGATCGAGCTCGACCCGCGTTACGCAGCCGCCTATGCGGCCTGTTCGAGCGCCTACGGGCAGATGTACCAGTATTTCGCCCGGGACGAAAAGTATCGCAACCGCGCTCAGGAAATGAGCTTCAAGGCGCTCATGTATGACGGCAACCTGCCGGAAGCCTACACCGCCATGGGCCTGTCCTACTTCATCTGGGGAAAGCTCGATGAGGCGAGTGCCTCGAGC